>ENA-ORDP01000856-ORDP01000856.1-marine-sediment-metagenome-genome-assembly--contig:-NODE-856-length-18403-cov-4.495531_pt1 | contig 18403 bp, 12 predicted proteins | sample MGYA00248627_ERZ508539 | MGnify/ENA primary metagenome ERZ508539 (study PRJEB26208, sample SAMN05571518) | marine sediment metagenome | biome: deep sea; feature: Hydrothermal vent; material... | reverse complement strand
TGGGAGGGATTTTTTAAATAATATGTCCACACTATTTTGAGACGATTAATATATTTAGAATCTAACCGAAAGAGAAATTATAAACAGACACTTTTTTTAGCATTCTTTGCGGTCTTTGCGAGCTTAGCGCCTTTGCGAGAAGCTATCTTCATATCAGGATAGTCTTCGGTACGGGAAATCCGTTAAATTCAGATGCATAGGATATTGTATAGGCTCCTGAGGAAAGAATCAGCAGGTGGTCTCCAATCATCGGTTCCGGCAATTCAACTTCATGGGCTATAACATCAAAACTGTCACAGCTTGGCCCAGCTATTGTCCACTTTTGTGTCTCAGCCCGGCTGCCGACTATGTATTTATACTTTATACCGCCAATGCTCTCCATAAGGCCGTTAAATACCCCAACATCAATATATAACCAGTTAACGTTCCCTCTCCTGGCCTTTCCGATAACGGAAGTGACAAATACACCGGCATCTCCAACTACTGCACGGCCCGGTTCCAACTGCACCTGAATATCTTCAGGGAATTTTTGGGAAATAAGGGTATCAATCATCTCCTCAATACTCTGTATGTCAATAACCTCTTTCGTATACCTGATCGGGTACCCTCCGCCTATATTCAGGACTTTAAGCCTTATTCCCACACTCTCGGCACTGCTCCAGACTGAGCTCACCTTATCGAGGGCCATACTCCAGTTATATATATTCGTACACTGAGACCCTACGTGGAATGTTATGCCGACAGGATTAAGCTTCCTTTCCCGGGCATACAAGAGGAGTTCGACTGCCGTATCAGGCTCGATACCGAATTTTTTACTCAGGGGCCATTCACTACCCTCATTGGGTACCGTCAGCCTCACATAAACATTGCACCCCGGAGCATAAGCTGCAAGTTTATCCACTTCCGCCACAGAGTCGAAGGCAAAATAATCTACACCATAATCTACTGCATGCTTGATAAAAGCAGGACTTTTAACCGGATTGCTCGATATAATCCTCCCGGGTTTTACCCCGAGTGCGGAGAGTATCTTCAGCTCGCCTTCAGAGGCAATCTCATAGTTCATGCCGGGCCTGTCGAGTAATCCGGCAATCTCGATATGAGGGTTTGCCTTTACAGCATAGTATACACGGCAATTACGGATCCCTTTGCCGATAACGGACGCTTTTTCCCTGACTACGTCCTTGTCCATCAGCAGATAAGGGGCGGCCTCATCACTTGTTGCTATAAAGTTCAGGACTTTTTCCCAGGTGGATGACCTGACAAATTCCGGTATTACCTGCACTTCCCCCCCCTGATAATCGTTTGTGATTTCTGCGGTCTACTTTTTCCGCAGCTTAATATACTTTTTTATGGCATTCCTGACAGCCTCGGGGATGTTTTTGTTCTTTTCAAGGATAATAAGATCATGTATCCTCAAGCGAGTTATCAAAGGCATTGAGACTCCAATGGGTGTTTTAGGATTAGATGCAAGGGAAAGCACTATGTTATATTTTCTTATCCAGTCCTTTTTCTTGAAAATATATCGCAGGGCATCATCAGGGGAGGAGGGATTTCTTGCTATCATCTCAACTTCATTTTCAGTTATCTTCGGATTCTCAAGCACCTTGATAACCACTTCCCTGTTAGGGTCTCTTATAAGGACATTCCTGATATCTTTTCCGCCTTTCAGTGCAAGCTGTATCCTTTGCCCCACGCTCAACCTCTGAACCCTTTGGAGTATGCTCTCTTTCTTCTGAAGCCCGACCTCTTCTTTTTCTTCAGTGACAAGATCAACTGCCCCGGTTGTTATTTTTGCAGGAAGGCTTAACAGGGAGGCAGCCTCTGCTGCAATTTCAACAGGAGTCTGCGGATGCTCATAAAGGAGCCGTAATATCTCAGGCCGCTGAGTGTTGGCATCCATCAGTTCACTGAATACATCATTATCTGAGGGGTCCTCTATAAGTATCCGGATTACCTCTTCAGATGCTACGGAGAGGTCAAGCCCTATAAGTTTTTTTTCAGCCATTTTTATCTCAATTAGCTAAGGGGATCTGAAACTCGATACTCTGAGCCTGTCTCAATGTACCTGTGACCCTGCCTGAGCCGGTTTTATCACATAAATAAAATATTCTATATTGCCTTTTTGTCCCTTGACAGGGGATTCAGATACACCTTGCACATCAAGATCCAGGGACTCAAAACCCTCAGTGATCCTCATGACAACGTTCATTCTCTTTTCAATGCTTTTTATCACTCCACCCTTATCCACCTCTCCCTTACCGACTTCAAACTGTGGTTTTATGAGTGCAAGTATCCCACCCCCATCCTTGAGAAACTCGAGTATTTTAGGGACAACCTTTAAGAGTGATATAAAAGAGACGTCTATTGTAACAAGATCAACTTTTTCGGGAACCATCTCCCCTGTCAGATACCTGATGTTAGTCCTCTCAAGAACCACAACCCTGGGGTCTTTCCTCAGTTTCCAGGAGAGCTGTCCATATCCAACATCAACGGCGTATACCTTCCTTGCACCCCTCTGGAGCATGCAGTCAGTGAACCCTCCGGTAGAGGCCCCCACATCCATTACAACCAGGCCATCAAGCTGAATATGGAAATGCTCAAGTGCGCCCTCCAGCTTCAGCCCTCCCCGGCTTGCGTAAGGAAGCTCTTCTCCCCTCAGGACAATCTCAGCCCTTTCATCAATCAGGGTACCTGCCTTGTCGACAGGTAATGTATTTACAAGGACCCTTCCCTCCAGAATCAAGGCTTTTGCCCTTTCCCGGGAGGATGCGAGCCCTTTTTTTATGAGGAGTTTATCAAGTCTTTCCCTCAATGTCTTGACTTTGTATGTTTTATCAGGGAAGAAGCCGTTACGTAGATGCCATCCTCGTCCAGGCCCAGCACTTTTTTTAAAACGGTTTGTGGACCCTGTTCAACAAATATATCAGGGATGCCCATAATCCTCACATTCATATCATGTATACCCATACTGCTGAGTGTCTCAAGAACAGAGGATCCAAAACCTCCGGCCACGGAGTTTTCTTCTATTGTAACGAGGTTTCTCACTCTGTCGGAGATTCTGAAAAGTATATCGTTGTCAAGGGGTTTTGCAAACCGTGCATTTACTACAATCGTACTGACACCCTCTGCCCTTAAACGCTGAGCGGCCTTGTAAGCAGGGTAAACCATACTGCCGAAGGCAAGGAGTGCCAGATCATTGCCCTCCATCAAAATTTCTCCCTCTCCGAGCCTCAGAGGTTGTTGAGTATGGTCAAACTTTTCGGTGCAGCTTCCCCTTGGGTATCTTATAGCAACAGGTTTATTCAGTGAAATGGCAAAACCAAGCATTTCACTGAATTCTTCCTTGTCCTTCGGGGCCATAACTACGATGTTTGGTATGTGTCTGAGGTAACTTATATCAAAGTCCCCGTGATGCGTTGGGCCGTCATCTCCAACTATGCCGGCCCTGTCAATGGCAAAGACTACAGGCAGGTTCTGGAGGCAGACATCATGAAGAATCTCATCATAAGCCCTCTGCAGGAATGTCGAGTATACTGCTACAACAGGTATAACCCCATTGGCTGCAAGACCTGCGGCAAAGGTAACTGCATGAGGTTCTGCAATTCCAACATCAAAGAATCTGTCGGGAAAGGTTCGGGCAAAGTAGCCCAGACCGGTGCCCTCTGTCATTGCTGCAACAATTGCAACAACCCTCTCGTCTTTTTTTGCAATTTCCGTTAGGCTGTTGCCGAAGACATCACTGTAAGATTCAACCCCTCCTGAGCCCTTTGGTTCACCCGTCGTGAGCTCAAAGGGACCCACACCGTGAAACCATGAGGGGTTTTTTTCTGCAAACTCATACCCTTTCCCTTTTGTGGTAATCACATGGACAAGAACCGGCCTGTCAGAACGCCTGATTCTCTTAAAAGTATCAACAATGTTCTCGATATTATGGCCATCTATCGGTCCAATATAGTTAAAGCCGAGCTCTTCAAATATATGTCCCGGAAGTAATAAAGTCTTCACCGTCTCTTCAAGCTTGTGGGCAAGGCGGTACATCCTGTTACCAACCTTTGGAATCCCTTCAAGAAAGGCCTTGGTATCTTTTTTGAATCTCTGGTATAGCTCACCTGTGAGTACTCTGTTAAAATAATTGGAGAGTGCTCCTACATTTCTGGATATGGACATTTCATTGTCGTTGAGAACCACTATAAGGGGTATGCCGAGATGCCCTGCATTGTTCAGCCCTTCAAAAGCGAGGCCTGATGTCATTGCTCCGTCACCTATTACAGCCACTACACTGAAATCCTCTCCTTTAAGCTCCCTTGCCTCCGCCATTCCAAGGGATGCGGAGATTGATGTGGAGCTGTGTCCCGTGCCAAATTGGTCGTGAGGACTCTCTGCTCTTTTCGGGAAACCCGAGATTCCCCTGTACTGTCTCAGTGTTGAGAACCTGTCCTCCCTGCCGGTAATCAGTTTGTGTGCATAGGACTGATGGCCGACATCCCAGATTATCTTGTCCGTGGGGGAGTCAAACACATAGTGAAGGGCGATGGTCAGTTCAATAACGCCGAGGCTTGAGGCGAGGTGTCCGCCCGTGCAGGATACAGTCTCGATAATCCGTTCTCTAATTTCCTTCGATAACTCGATCAGAGTGGGAAAATCAAGTTCCTTGATATCGTCCGGGCCTTTTATGTCTTTTAGCATATCACTCATCATTCTGTTGTTCCGGCATTTCACCTGGTCCTCTGCACGAGATATTTTGCAATACTCCTCAAGGGGGCAGCTCCGTCTCCCATGAAATCAATGGCGGAAAGGGCTTCTTCAACAAGTTCGTTTGCTTGCGCCTTTGACCTTTCAATCCCGTAGATGGCAGGATAGGTCATCTTGCCCTTTTCACTGTCAGCACCCGTTTCTTTACCAAGCGAGTTTGCGTCACCTGTAACATCAAGAATGTCATCAACAATCTGAAAGGCAAGACCCGTTTTTTCACCATATATACCAAGGCTTTCAATAATCTCACGGGGAGATTCGGCAAGTACGGGTGCAATCCTGACGGAAGCCCATATCAGTGCACCGGTCTTGTGAGTATGAATAAAATGCACTGTCCGGGGATCAGGGTCTTTTCTTTCAGAGAGTATATCCTCAGCCTGTCCACCCACCATGCCTCTGGGGCCGGCAGCGTCGGCCAGTATCCGTATTGCCTCCTTCACGGCATATGGAGAAAACCGTTCACCCTCTGTAAACATGACGAATGCCTCTGTTAAAAGGGCATCCCCGGCCAGTATGGCAATGGCCTCCCCAAAGACCTTGTGGTTTGTGGGTTTTCCACGCCTCATTGCATCGTCATCCATTGCCGGAAGGTCATCGTGAACAAGCGAGTAAGTATGAATGAGCTCTATGGCGGAAGCCTGGGGAAGAATATCCTCCGCCTTTCCTCCACAGGCCTCAAGGGATGCTATTGCAAGGACGGGTCTTATCCTCTTTCCACCTGCAAAAAGGGAGTATGTTAATGATTCGTATAACCTTTCGGGAAGGAATTTGCCGGAAAAATATTTTTTTAAATAAGAGTCAACAAGTTCCTGTCTGCTTTTAATGTAATCTTTCAGGACCATTCCGTCACTCGTTGTCTGTTATTCATGCCGGACAATAACCTGATGTCTCATTCCCACTCAATGGTGCCCGGTGGTTTGGAGCTTATATCATAAACCACACGGTTAATTCCCTTGACCTCATTTATGATACGGTTTGATATCCTGCCGAGTACCTCATCAGGTATTTTTGCCCAGTCTGCCGTCATTCCATCCATACTCGTTACCGCCCTCACTGCAAGGACGTATTCATAAGTCCGTTCATCTCCCATAACCCCAACGCTCCTGATCGGCAGAAGGACCGCAAATGCCTGCCATATCTCCCTGTAGAGCCCTGCTTTCTTTATCTCCTCAAGCACTATGGCATCTGCATCTCTGAGTATTTCGAGCCTTTCCCCTGTAATCTCTCCAATGCACCTGATTGCAAGGCCTGGTCCGGGAAAAGGATGCCTCCAGCAGATCTCTTCAGGGAATCCAAGTGCCTCCCCAAGTTCCCTTACCTCATCCTTGAAGAGTTCGCGCAGGGGCTCAATAAGTTTTAACTTCATCACCTCAGGCAGCCCCCCGACATTATGATGAGATTTTATTATTGCAGAGGGCCCCTTGAAGGAAACACTCTCTATCACATCCGGATATAAAGTACCCTGGGCAAGGAACATGGCGTCGCTTATCTTTCCGGCCTCTTCCTCAAAGATACTGATGAACTCGTTCCCTATTACCTTTCTCTTTTCTTCGGGGTCTGTAACCCCCTTCAGCAATCTCAGAAAGCGTTCTTTTGCGTCGACTGTTATCAGCTTTATATGAAAATGTCTTTCAAACGTATCCTGTACCTTCTCTACCTCTCCCTTTCTGAGAAGCCCGTTGTCTACAAATATGCAGGTAAGGTTTTCTCCGACAGCCCTGTGTACAAGAACCGCTACAACCGAGGAGTCAACCCCTCCGCTCAGGGCACATATTACCCTGTTGTCACCAACGGTCTTCCTTATATCCTCTACAGCCCAGTCAATAAAAGACGACATCTGCCACTCGGGCCTGCATTTGCATATATTGAGAACAAAGTTCTGTAATATCTTCTTGCCTTCAATTGTATGCATGACTTCCGGATGGAACTGAAGCGCATACAGCATTTTTTCATGTTCTGCCATAGCGGCAATGGGAGAGTTATCCGTATGTGCAATGGGAACAAAACCCTTTGGAAATTTTTCTATTCTGTCTGCATGACTCATCCAGACCACTGAATGGTCTATTATTCCCAGCAGGAGGTCCCTGTCGTCATCTATTATGAGTTCAGCCCGTCCGTACTCCCTCCTCAGGGCCTTTTTGACTTCCCCTCCGAGGAGATATGCCATCAACTGCATGCCGTAACATATTCCAAGCACCGGAACCCCAAGGCTGAATATCTCCTTATCAGGGAGCGGAGTCCCCTCATCGTAAACACTTGAAGGGCTGCCTGAGAGGATTATCCCCTTTGGATTAAACTCCCTGATCTTCTCAATAGAGGCATTAAAAGGAAAGATTTCGGAATAGACCCTGCATTCCCTTACCCGTCTGGCTATAAGCTGGGTGTACTGTGAGCCAAAATCAAGAACAAGTATCTTTTCTTTTTCAATCATATATATTTACCCTATTTACCATTCTGTTCTGTAATTAGGTGATTCCTTGGTAATTATCACGTCATGGACATGACTCTCTCTGAGTCCTGCATTTGTAATCCTTATAAACCTTGCCTTTTCCCTCAGTTCATTCAGGGTACTGCAACCGCAATATCCCATTCCTGATCTTAAACCACCTATAAGTTGAAGTATGCTCTGTGAGAGGGGACCTTTATACGGAACCCTTCCTTCTACTCCCTCGGGAACGAGCTTGGGGGTATCCACCCCTTCCTGTCCATATCTGTCCTTTGCTCCCTGGGCCATGGCGCCTAATGACCCCATGCCCCTGTAAACCTTGTAACTTCTGCCCTGATAGAGGATTATCTCTCCCGGTGATTCAGCCGTGCCGGCAAAAAGGCTGCCTATCATAACGGAGTGTGCCCCTGATGCAATGGCCTTGGTGATATCTCCGGAATACTTTATTCCCCCATCGGCTATAACGGGAACACCATGTTGTTTTGCAACGGAATAACATTCCTTGATGGCGGTAATCTGTGGAACCCCTGCACCGGCTATTACCCTTGTTGTGCAGATAGACCCGGGACCTATTCCCACTTTTATAGCATCGGCGCCTGCCTCGATAAGGTCTCCGGCCCCCTCTTTAGTTGCAACATTACCGGCTATCAAATCAACCTCAAACTTCTTTTTCAATTCCTTCAGTGTCTTGATCACCGCATTACTGTGTCCATGGGCCGTATCAATAACCAGGACATCAACACCGGCACTTACAAGAATCGTTGCCCTCTCTATAGCCTCCCTGCCGACACCAACCGCCCCTCCAACACGCAACCGGCCTACGGAGTCCTTGCAGGCATGGGGGTATTTTCTCCTCTTCTCTATGTCCTTTATGGTTATTAATCCCTTCAGTTTATAGTCCCTGTCAACAATGGGAAGCTTTTCAATCTTGTACTTATGCAATGTCTCTTTTGCCTCATCGAGGGTGATATTCTCAGTGGCTGTAATGAGCCTTTCCTTTGTCATTACATCCTTGACCTTTCTCTCCATATGTGTCTCAAACCTGAGGTCCCTGTTTGTGAGGATACCTGTTAGTTTGCCCTTTACCGTTACGGGAACCCCTGATATCTTGTAACGGGTCATTAAGGCAAGGGCGTCACTGATAGGGGCATCCGGAGAGACGGTTATCGGGTCGATAATCATACCGCTTTCAGACTTTTTAACCTTGTCAATCTCAAGGCCCTGCCTGTCGGGAGGCATTGCCCTGTGTATGAACCCGATGCCTCCTTCTCTTGCAATGGCAATGGCCGTGGATGCTTCAGTGACTGTATCCATTGCAGAAGTGACAATGGGTGTGTTTAAGACAATATTGCGTGTGAGGTAAGTTGTGACGTCAACCTCTTTTGGAATCACATCGGACTTTGCCGGAATAAGAAGGACATCATCAAAGGTAAGGCCCGTGGGAACATTTTCCTCTACCATATGCACCTCATAATTTATTTAATTTGAAAATTCACAACAGACCTGAACTCCTGAACTCCTGAACTCCTGAACTCCTGAACTCCTGAACTCCTGAACTCCAAATGGAATTTTTAATTCTAACACGATAATTTTCCAGAAATCAAATTGATCTGTAATATCTATAGGGAATTAAATCTTCCCTCAACCGGTTTCAGCAGTGTTCCTGTAGCTTTTTTAACCTTGGCGCCGCCTTTCACCGTGAATTACCTCGTAGGGGCGAGGTTTCCTCGCCCTAATAACTCGCCCTAATAACAGTCTTCACCATGCATTACCGGTAGCCCTGAACTGTTGCGGGAAAATCCAAAAGTTGACAACTACCCTATAAAATCAGTATTATGTTTTTAAGGGGATAAAACGAAAACTGACTCTGTAAAAGTGATACATTTAATAACATTTGCCCTATGCATAAGGAGCATATATGTTTGAAAAATTTACAGAACGAGGAAGAAAGGTAATTATATATGCCAAGGAAGAGGCGGAAAGACGGCAGAATGATTATCTGGGGACCGAACATCTGCTTCTTGGATTGATCAGGGAACAGGATGGCCTGCCGGTTGTCGTTCTCAAGAAGATGGGACTTTCCATAGAAGAGGTTCGCATAGAGGTCGAGAGGAATCTTCCCGTAGGCACCAACCTTCTCACGTTTGGAGATATTCCATTTACACCAAGGGCTAAAAAAGTACTTGAACTCGCAGTCGAGGAGGCAAGGCTCCTTGGCCATAACTATATCGGCAGCGAACACCTCCTGCTTGGCCTGGTGAGGGAGGATGAAGGAATTGGTGGAAAAATTCTCAGAAACCTGGGAGCCAATCTGCTCGGGGCAAGGCAACTCTCCATAAATCTGTCAATGAGGACGCAGCCTCACCTACGGGAAAAGAAGACAGCCACTCCCGCGCTTGATGAGTTTGGAAAAGACCTGACTGTTCTTGCTAAAAAAGGAAAACTTGACCCTGTTATCGGCAGGGAGAAGGAGATAGAGCGTGTCCTGCAGGTACTAGGCCGGAGGGTCAAAAATAACCCTGCAATTATTGGTGAGCCCGGAGTCGGCAAAACTGCGATTGTGGAAGGCCTTGCCCAGAAGATTGTTTCCGGCGATGTTCCCGACCAATTGCTGTGCAAGAGAATCATATCCCTTGACCTCGGTGCCCTGATTGCGGGGACCAAATACAGGGGGCAGTTTGAGGAGAGGTTAAAGGTAGTAATGAAAGAGATAACTCAATCCGACAACATCATACTCTTTATTGATGAACTCCATACGCTTATTGGTGCGGGTGCCGCAGAAGGGTCGGTAGATGCTTCCAGTATGTTGAAACCTGCCCTTTCCAGGGGTGAAATACAGTGTATCGGAGCTACCACTGCCGATGAGTTCAGAAAGTATATTGAAAGGGATGGCGCCCTTGAGAGGAGATTCCAGTCAATCTATATTGATCCCCCGAATATGGAGGAGACTATAGATATTCTTATAGGTTTAAAGAGTAAATATGAGGCGCATCACAGGGTTAAATACAGTGAGGATGCCGTTGTAACTGCAGCGAAGATGTCCGACAGATATGTATCGGACAGGAATCTGCCGGATAAGGCCATTGATGTAATAGATGAGACCGGTTCGAGAATCAAACTCAAGAGGTATACTCCGCCCCTTGAATTGAAGGATATTGAACAGGACCTTGAAAGGCTTTCCAAAGAGAAAAATCTTTATATCAAGCTTCAGGATGTTGAAAGGGCGGCATCCCTGAGGGGAGAGGAAGAGAAACTCAAGAGGTTACATGATCAGCTTCACAAACAGTGGCGTGATAATCTCACCAAGGATATCCCCGTTATCAAGGCAGAGGATATTGCTTATACCGTCTCAAAGATGACGGGAATACCTCTTATCAAACTTGAACGGGAAGAGACTGAGAAACTGCTCCTTATGGAAAAAGAACTGCACAGGAGAATTATTGCCCAGGATGAGGCAACCCGGGCAGTCTGCCGGGCCATAAGACGTTCCAGGGCAGGACTTAAAAACAGGAAAAAACCCATCGGTTCTTTCATCTTCCTTGGTCCGACAGGTGTGGGTAAGACCGAGCTTGCAAAGGCCCTTGCAGAGTTCCTCTTTGACGATGAGAGCTCTCTTGTCAAGATTGATATGTCGGAGTATATGGAGAGATTTAATGTCTCAAAACTCACCGGGGCTCCTCCGGGCTATGTGGGTTATGAAGAAGGCGGGCAACTTACCGAGAGGGTGAGGAAAAAACCATATTCGGTGGTGCTGTTTGATGAGGTAGAGAAGGCCCACCCTGATGTATTTAACGTACTGCTTCAGATCCTTGATGAAGGAGTGCTTACCGACAGTGTTGGAAGAAAGATAGACTTCAAGCATACGGTTATTATTATGACCTCCAATCTTGGCGCCAGGATTATAGAAAAGGCCACGCCATTAGGTTTTCAGCGTAACAGTGCTGATGACGTCTATACGAAGATCAAGGACAATGTGCTTAATGAGCTGAAGAAGACTTTCAATCCCGAATTTCTGAACAGGGTTGATGAAATAGTGGTCTTCCATCCCCTTGACAAGATACATCTATACTCCATAATTGACCTGCTTATAGATGAGACCAACAAACAGCTTGTTGAGCAGGAAATAGTCCTTGAAGTTACCAGCAAGGTAAAGGAATGGCTTGTTGATAAATATTATCAGCCTGTTTACGGCGCCAGGCCAATGAGAAGGGCTGTGCAGAAAGAGATAGAGGACTATCTCTCTGAAGAGATGTTAAAGGGAAGGTTCGAGGGAGCCAACAAGGTGGTAGTGGTTCTTGAGGATGGGAAGCCCGTCTTCAGGGTAGCACATAAGGAAGAATTGCTGACAGCAGGTGTCAATTAAACGTTGAGCATACGCGGAATTATCCTTGGAGTTATCCTTGTCCTGGGAGTATTCCTCGTAATTTTAACTCAGAAAGACAGAAGTCCGCAGATGCGCAGCGCAGTCGTGGGCCTTGAGGCTCCCGGGTTTGTCCTTCTTGACGGTAACGGGACGACAGTTAAACTTTCCCGGTTCAAAGGAAAGACGGTATTTCTGCACTTCTGGGCCTCGTGGTGTCCAAACTGCAGGGAGGAACTTCCTTCTATTCAGGCCCTGTATAACAGGAAGAAATCAGACCCGGACTTTGTCTTCCTGAGCGTTGCATACCGTGAAGACCCGGCTAAAACCATGGATTATCTGAAAGCAAATCATTATGATATCCCCCTGTTTACCGACCCGGGGGAAAAGGCAGTGCGGGCATACGGTGTCACGGGTGTGCCTGAAACATTCATAATAGGCGCGGATGGAATATTGCGAAAAAGGGTTATAGGAGCAGGGGATTGGAGTGGGTATTAGTATTGACGATTGACTATTGATTATTGACGATTGAAAAGTTGGAAGAACCATAATCTTATAAAGTATGAGAAAAACGCACACTCCGGAGAGAGCCCTCCTTTTCATAGCCAGCCTGTATTCTGACGAAGAGTTTTACTTGAAGGCAAAGGAACAACTGATAAAGAGTTTCGGTGAATTGTTGTTTGAAAGTGAGTGCCTTCCATGGGGCCATTCGGAATATTACAGGTATGAGCTGGGTTGGCCCATAACCAGACGGTTTCTCACGTTTAAGAAGAGATTTAATACCGGGACAATAAGAGAGGTAAAGCTTGTCACCAATGAGCTTGAAGAAATGTTTTCTGTTGACGGCAGAAGGAAAGTGAATCTTGACCCCGGCTATATCACAGAGGCAAAGGTGGTACTTGCCACAACAAAGAACTATCCCCATAGAATATATCTCGGCAGTGGTATCTTTGCAGAGGTAACACTATTTTACACAAAAGGAAAATACCGGTCCCATCAATTCACCTACAGGGACTATGGTTCTCCGGAGTATCTCGGTATCTTCCACGAGATACGGGAATTGCTTAGAGACACCGTGCCTTTGTCCCATCCGGGACAGCATTATTAACCCTGCAAATAAATACAGAGTTTTTAGATGGTTAAAGTTTTGTAGCACAAACAGAAAAAAACAATATATGTCATTCTGAATTTATTTCAGAATCTCTAAGAATCAACATGTAACGTTTTAGTATAGACCCTGAATCAAGTTCAGGGTGACAAATCAAGGGTTTTCTCAACAGGTTCTTAAGTGGTTGATTTTGACGAATATGTCTCTCTCATATAGTTGCAGGTTATATAGATTGCAGTATCCAGTAACAAGAAGGTTTGCTCAAGAGAAGGAAGCGATATGATTGAGTCTGAACGGTTTTAAATAATCACGCTTCACCTGAATGGTGAGTCGTGATTATTTCCTCGGAGCCCCGGCGGATGCCGGGACGAGAATGAGTGAAGAGTCTGTCATATTGCTTCCAACAACCTTACTTATCACTGGATTCTGGTTTTTTGGTTTTGAAGGTTATTCAGGGGCAGGCACAGACCGCAAGTCAATCCACGCTGAGGCACCCTCTCATTCTCATTCTGCCTTATTTGATGAGACTATCCCTGCAATCCCCTCAACCGCCTCATCTGCCCTGACAAGCTTTTTCTCCCCTGTCCTGCGTATCTTTATCTCCACAAGGCCTTCCTTCAGATTTTTTTCACCAATAACCACCTGGAGAGGGATTCCGATAAGGTCGGCGTCCTTGAACTTCACTCCTGCCCTTTCATTGCGGTCGTCTATGAAGACATCAAGACCTTTCCGGGTAAGTTCCTGATAAATATCCTCGGATACCCGCAGTATTTCTGCATTATTCATCTTGAGCGGTAATATCATGACATCAAAGGGTGCAATGCTTGCAGGCCATATGATGCCGTTTTCATCATTGTTCTGCTCTACTGCAGCAGCTGCAATCCTTGCAGGTCCAATCCCGTAGCTTCCCATGACAAGGGGGTGATCCTTACCCTTTTCATCGAGATAATATGCCTTCAACGGTTCTGAGTATTTGGTGCCGAGCTTAAAAATATTTCCAATCTCGATCACCTTTTCGATCCTTAAGGTGCCCCCGCATTTGCAGCACCTGTCACCTCCCTTTACCATGTGCAGGTCTGTCCATTCGGCATCAAAGTCCTTACCCGGCCTTACCCCCCTGACATGATAATCCGCCTTGTTTGCACCGCTTATGTAAACGCCCTCTTTCAGTGCCTTGTCGGCAATAATCCTGATTTTATGCCCCATTGGACCAATGAATCCGGGTTCCACCCCGAGTGTTTCAAGGACTTCCTTTTTAAGGGCAGGCCTGCATGTCCCGATGAGCCTCTGAAGTTTCTTCTCCTGAAGCTCCCGGTCACCCCTGAGAAGAACGAGTACAGGTCCCGTATCCGCTATGAAGAGGAGGCTTTTTATAAAATAGGCCGGGGATGCACCGAGAAATTCCGATACCTCACGGACGGTCCGTTTTTGAGGTGTATGGACCTCTTCAAATGGCTGGTCCTCAAACTTTGTTTCCGGTGAGACGCTGATTGCAAGTTCAACATTTGCGGCATAGCCGCAGGAGTCACAAAGGGCAACATCGTCCTCCCCCGCCGGACTCGGCGCCATGAATTCGTGTGCCATTGCTCCACCCATCATGCCGGGGTCCGACTCTACCTGGTAGAATTTAAGTCCGCACCTTTCAAATATCCTGTGATATGCCTCTTCATGAAGGCGGTAGCTTTGCCCGAGGCCGTTTTCGTCACGGTCAAAACTGTATGAGTCCTTCATAATAAACTCTCTTATCCTCAGAATGCCGCTCTTCGGCCTTGCCTCATCCCTCAGTTTTGTCTGTATCTGATACCATATCTGGGGAAGTACCTTGTAGGAGCGTATCTCCCGTGATGCCAGCCATGTCATTATTTCTTCATGAGTCATACCAAGACACATATCCCTGCCGGTCCTGTCCTTGAGCCGGAACATCTCATCCCCTATCCCGGACCACCTGCCTGTCTTCTGCCATATATCGGCAGGATGCAGCAGCGGCAGCAGAAGCTCCTGGGCGTCTATCCGTGCCATCTCTTCCCTGATAACGGCATTTATCTTTTCCATCACCTTCCAGCCAAGGGGCATGAATATATAAAGACCGGCGGCAAGCTGTCTTATATAACCCGCCCGGAGTAATAACTTGTGACTTACAGCCTCTGCCTCTGAGGGTGTCTCTCTCAGGGTTGGAACACAGGTCCTTGAGAATCTCATATAGCCTCCCATTGGGTTTTGAAATGACTAATTAGTGTCTGTTGTATAAACTACAGTAATTTGTCATTCCCGCAAGTGAAGCTTGTCCGGAATCTTTCTTAAATAACGATTCCGGACAAGCCGGAATGACAGAAAACAGCAACGGTTCGACTTTATACACAGACTTTAATTATATCATATCGGGGAGACTATAAGGTATGTGCAGTGGGGAGTCGAGGAGTTAACGGGTTGAGGAGTTGAGAGAGCAAAGCGTTAAGGACAAAGAGTAAAATCACCTGCCCTCTGCGCCTTAGTCCTTGCTGCCCTGTACCTTAAGTCTTTGTCCGCTATGCGCTCTGCTCTATGCGTCTTATCTTTAACGCCTTGCGATCTTTCCTCCCTAACTCTGATTTTCTATTGAAAGATCTTCAGGAAGTCTGTTATCTTAGAAGATGGGTGAAGAGATACTGGAGATAGTCGATAAGGCCGGTGAGGTCATCGGTCGGGCATCAAGGGCCGTGATACATGGCGATAACAGCCTCCTGCACCGGGTGGTGCATGTAATTGTTGTAAACTCCTCCGGGGATATCCTGCTTCAGAAAAGGGCAATGAACAAGGACGTTGCCCCCGGCAGGTGGGATACATCCGTCGGAGGACACGTGGATGCAGGGGAGACTGTAGAGGAAGCACTGGAGAGAGAGATGGAGGAAGAGCTTGGGATTAGAGGCAGGGAAATAAGGTTTCTGTATACCTATATCCACTCAAATCCCTACGAGTCGGAACTTGTCTCTACATACGAGTGTCTCCATGAAGGGCCTTTTAATTTCAGTAAGGAAGAGATAGATGAGGTCAGGTTCCGGTCTTTGCATGAGATTAAAGGGAGACTCGGCAAGGGTGTTTTAAGCGATAATTTTGAAGAAGAGTTCCGGAGATACCTCAATGCCCTCTCCTCCTGAGCCGTCAGCATTTTTTTTTCTTAAATTTTTTTTAAAATGGTTTTTGCCACGTTTATAGCCATGTTTTGTCCTATTTTTCAACAGGTTATGTCATTGAAAGTCTTGTTTAAAATAGATCTTCTGGTGATGTAGGACTTGACATTGATATAATTTAATATTATTATATCATTATAAATAATACGATGGGGATGGAAAAGGGGCTGTTATTTAAGCAAAGATACTTCAGGGACAATAAAAAACTTTTTTATTCTTGTCAATCCACTACTCGCTTCGGAAATTTAAGACTATCCCCGGCAGAAGATACACAAGCTCATAAAATGGTATTTCCGTACCGGTAAGGTTCAATTGATATCCACGAAACAGGGAGGTGATAAACCTTAAAGTATAGAAGAAGTGACATGCCTGTCAACAGGGGCAGGTGGGTTGGGGTAAGAAGAACATAATACAACAAAACTTGGCAATCCAGGATTTCTTTCAAGCTTATTAAATTATAATGGAGGTTTTTTTATGAGGAGTAAAAAATTATTCACGGTTTTCTTGGCGATTGCCGGTCTGTTTATCTTTGCAGTGCCGTCAGTGTATGCCACTTTTGACGATGTGTCGGCACCCACTGCATATGCTGCCCTGCAGTCAGACCCGACAGCGGTCATTTTTGACACACGGTCAGTGGATGAGTATAACGGCCTTATCCCGCCGTGGAGTGGAACTCCGGGGACTATAGACACCAACACTGCATACAACGGTACCCCGAAGTGGAGGGTGAACGGTAAGACGAAGCTGCCTATAAGTGTGCCCTTATGGGTCACCAGCAGTGCCTCTGATCCAAACCCTCAGTACCCGACCGAGGTGAGAGCTATTATAGAGGGACTGCTTTTCAGGGGAGTGATAGATTTTAACTCACCCATATACTTCCTCTGCAGAACTGCTTACAGGAGTCATGAAATGGCCCAGTGGGTTGATGCAAGAACCTTCAATAATGCCAAGACGGGCATAACGGCTGCCTTTACCAACCTCCACGATATTGATGCCGATGGTAAGTATAACAATGGCGCAGGCGGTATGCAGGAGTGGAATGTCAACAACCTGCCCAAATACATGGGGACATCATGGTCCGGCTATACCTATACACCGCCGATGGTCTTTGCAGAATTTGGCGGCAGCACGACCTTTACCGTAAGCGTCCTTGAGCCAACCGCGAGCAGCGGTTTCAGCTGGCCGGCAGTAAACAGGGTCTCGCTTCAGATATTCGACAGCGCCGGAGCTAAGGGGAGTGAGGTTGCCTTCAGCACGACCGATGCCTCCGGTCTCTGGACAGACTATACGTTTGATAATTCAGTCTCTCCATATTTTGACATACCAAAATCATATACCTGGAGGGCATACGCAGCCAATAACCCTGGAAGGGGACTTGCCAACAACGCCCTTGGAGTAACCGATATCTCCCCTGCAAAGGCACAAGCCGACGCTGCAGCACGTAAGGGCATAGTAGTCGATGTCCGTACATGGGCTGAGCATCAGGGATGTGAAGATACACAGTGGAACCCTTTTAAGTATAACTGTTCCAGTACGGCACCAAATGCCCGCTCCCCTATTTGGACCGACACTGCAACCGGTGTGGTGAGGGAGGCTATTAATGTGCCTTTCTGGATCTCGGACGGCAATAATACCACCGGTTGGCTTCCTGATGACGCAACCAGTTTTACCAACAGCTTCCTCGACCTGAAGAAGGCAGGGGTTATTGACTTCAATACACGGCTCTACGTTATGTGCAAGAGCGGCTACCGCAGTTACTGGGCCAGCGTGTATCTGGAAAAACTCGGGTTCAGAAACGTCTACAACATAGACTATGCCAATACTTATAACAGTGGAGGCATGCTGGAGTGGTATGCCGATACCCCCCTTGCCACAAATACCGACTATCACGGCCCCCAGGTATACGCTATAAGCCCTGACGACGGCTATGCAAACGCAGCCACCGGTACATTTAAGGTCGGGATTCTGCAGGTACCCCGTGCTCAGGGTAAGTACCAGCCGTGCGTAACTAACGTTGATCTTTATGTAGATAACTTTACAACTCCTGTATCTACAAGTAACGTTGACCCCGCTGATGGTGTCCTCTGGACAGAGTACACATTCACCAATACCCCTTCAGCCGGTTCCCATAGCTGGAATGTAAGGGCACAGAGCGGGTGGGGTACTGTTGCACCCTATACAACTTGTACAGGTGCTACTCCCACATATACAAGCTGGAATGACCATGCAGATGCTGACGGCCCTGGTGACAGGTCCCTTGGGGTTTCAACTCAGATTGCTGTGACCGATGATGCAGGGACAGCCGATGACCTTGAAATGAACTTTGGTAACAGTGCAACAACATCACAGGTCATAACAGTGGCCAATAACGATAGTGCAGCAGCACTTACCGGCTTGTCAACATCCCTTGCAACAAAGGGTGCAGTCTCATTTTTACCATTCAGCATTACAAACAACTGTGGTTCCTCTCTTGCCGCATCAGCAAACTGTACGATCGGCGTTGATTTTAACCCGACTAAAGCAGGCTCTTTCGGCAAGGTCCTCCGCATAAATTCCAATGATGCAACAGT
>ENA-ORDP01000855-ORDP01000855.1-marine-sediment-metagenome-genome-assembly--contig:-NODE-855-length-18419-cov-2.811098_pt1 | contig 18419 bp, 15 predicted proteins | sample MGYA00248627_ERZ508539 | MGnify/ENA primary metagenome ERZ508539 (study PRJEB26208, sample SAMN05571518) | marine sediment metagenome | biome: deep sea; feature: Hydrothermal vent; material... | reverse complement strand
CACCAGGATGGCGAAAACGATGATGCCGATGACGAAATTGCCGCCCATGACGAAGTCGCCGAAGGCTTCGATGACCTTGCCCGCCGCCCCGGTGCCGGTGTGCCCTTCGGACAGGATCAGCCGTGTCGAGGCCAGATTGAGCGACAGGCGGATCATGGTCGCGAGCAGCAGGATGGTCGGGAAGGCGGTAAAATCAAGGGACCGTTCGACGAACAGGCCGGTCAACAAAATCAGCACCGCAAATGTGATTGAAATTGCCAGGCCGACGTCCAGCAACCAGGTCGGCAGCGGTAGAATAAGCACCACCAGGATGGTGATGACGCCGAACGCCAGGAAGATATCGCCACGCTTGGAAAGGGCCCGAAAAATGACCGAGAGGTCGAGATCGTCAAACGCCGATTTCGGCTTCTCGTCGGGGTCTTTGGGATCGTCAGCCATTGTCGTCTTTTGCTTTCTTGTACGGAGCGATTACTAAGCGACCGGGCGTTCGTTTTCGCCTGGCGTCGGCACGGCGAAGCCTTGTTCGTTGTATTGTTTCAACTTGTTGCGCAGGGTTCTGATCGAAATACCCAGAATATTTGCCGCGTGGGTGCGATTGCCAAGACAGTGTTGCAAGGTATCGATGATCAGGCCCCGTTCGACCTGGGCCACCGTCTGGCCCACCATTCCGGCGACACCAGCGGACTCAGTCGTGGGCCCACCGGCCCCATCGGGTGCGGCCACCAATTGCATGGAATCGATGCTGATTTCGCTGCCGCTGGCCAGCAACACGGCCCGGTGCATGGTATTTTCCAGTTCGCGCACGTTGCCGGGCCAGGCATGACGGTTCAGCAGATCCTTCGCCGATTGGGACAGGGGCAGGGCCGGCACATCGTTGGCGGCGGCATATTTTTCGATGAAATGCTCGGCCAGATGAAGGATGTCCTGGGGCCGTTGACTTAGCGACGGCAGGTCCAGATTGACCACATTCAGGCGGAAGTACAGGTCTTCGCGGAAGGTCTTGTTGGCGACCTGTTCGGCCATGTTGCGGTTCGAAGTGGCGATGATCCGCACATCTATCTTAACCGGTCTCGATCCGCCGATACGGTCGACCTCCCGTTCCTGCAGGACACGCAGCAGCTTGGCCTGCAAGCGGGGATCCATCTCGCTGATTTCGTCCAGCAACAGAGTGCCGCCGCTGGCTTCCTCGAACTTGCCGATGCGCCTTGAAACGGCCCCGGTGAAGGCTCCTTTTTCGTAGCCGAACAGTTCCGATTCCAGCAGGTTTTCCGGAATGGCGGCGCAGTTGATGGCGACAAACCGCATTTGTGATCGTTTGCTTTTGGCGTGCACGAAACGGGCCATTAATTCCTTGCCGGTGCCCGATTGCCCGGTAATCATGATGCTGGCCTCGCTCGACGCCACCTGCTGGGCCATGCGCAGGGTTTCGGCCATGGCCGGGTCTTTGCTGACAATGGCGTGATTTTCTTCCGTCACGGCGGCCAGCACGGCGGCGATCAGGTCGGTGTCGGGGGGCAGCGGGATGAATTCCTTGGCCCCGGCTTTAATTGCCCGCACCGCCGCCTGGGTGTCGTTGCCGATGCCGCAGGCGACCACGGGCAGGGTAATCCGTTCATTTTTCAGGCTGTTGATCAGTTCGGCCACATCAAGGGTCACATCGATCATCACCAGGTCGGCCCCGTTGCCGCTGCGCAGGGTCGCCAGCCCCGAGTTGATATCATCGACCTGGGTGACTTTGGCCCCGCGCTCGACCGCAATGGCGCTGGCACCACCGATTTGACCGTCGAGTGTTCCGATAATGAGCAGTCTCATAAAATTGGCTTTCCAGTGAACGGATTAATCGAAATATTGAACGCGCTTGGCCGGTGGCAGAATGCTGTTGAGCAACATTTCCAGGCGTCTTGGATTTTCCTGGCGACCGATCGAGGCCGCGCCCATCATAAAAATGGTGTTGATCATGGCTTCTTCGGCGGAATTTCGATCCAGCTTCGAGGCCATCGGCGAAAACACCATGTTGGCGAGAACGGCACCGTAGAATGTGGTCAGCAGGGCGACCGCCATGGCCGGACCGATGGTCGCCGGGTCTTCCAGGTTGCCAAGCATCTGAACCAGGCCGATCAGGGTGCCGATCAGGCCCATGGCGGGGGAATATTCGGCCGCCTTGCGCAACACGCTGGCGCTTTTGTGGTGTCGCTGCTGGGTGGCGCTCAAATCCCGGCGCAGGATCAACTCCACTTCCTCGCCCGGTGTGCCATCGACGACCATGGCCATTCCTTTATACAGAAACGGGTCAGATTTGAGCGGCGGCAGGATATTTTGCAGGGACAGCACACCTTGGCGACGCGCCAGTTCGGCCACTTGCAGGACCTGAACGGCGGCATCGGCAGGGTCTTTGGCGCTGTAGAAAAATGTCTTGCCGATAACCGTCGAGGTGTTGGCCATTTCCTTGACGGAAAAGCACATGGATGTGATTGCAAACGTGCCGCCGATAACGATCAGGATTGAGGGCGGATTAACGAACGATAACGGGTCTCCACCGAGAAAGATCGCCGCGATAATCAGCCCAAAACCGGAAATAAGGCCGATGATGGTCGCCAGATCGACGCCCGATTTTGATTTTGCTGCGCGCGTACCGCCATTTGCCATGAAATTAAGACCCTACTTGCGTTCGGTTTTGATGATTTCCGTCATGGTTACGCCCAGGCGGTCTTCGACGACGACGACTTCACCACGCGCGACCAGGCGATTGTTGACATAGATATCAATGGCTTCGCCGACTTTGCGATCCAGTTCGACAACGGCGCCCCGGCCCAGCTTGAGCAACTGGTTAACCTGCATCTGGGTCTTGCCGAGGACGGCGAAAACCTGCACCGGAATATCGTACACGGCTTCCAGATCGCGCGAGCTTTGCGGCAGATCGGGAACAACGATGACTTCCGCTACAACGGACGGTTCGGCGTCTCCAGGGGCATCCGTATCGGCGCCATCAAGTTCACTAAATTCAAGGTTATTTTCATCAGCCATTGTGGTCTCCTGACATCAGGGCTCGACGGTTGTAGGGGGGGCGGGGTCGCCATCCGGATCGGTCGTTTCATCGGTCGCTTCGGGGGGCTGTTCCGGTGTTGCCATATTTTCGTCTGGTGCGGTCAATAGTTCGGCTTCGAAATTGCCACCGATAACGGCCTCGATTTCCTGCCACAGGGCGGCAGTATTGCGTTCCGCGCCGCCGCAGGACCATTGCAGCCGACACTCGGAGATGTCCAGGTCCTGATCGGCTCTGATCGCAATTTTGCCCTCAAATCCATTTTCGGTGGCCAGGGCTTCAAGGCGTGACTTGACCTCGTCTTCGACCCGACCGTTGATCCGCACGCTCAGTCGAGGCTCGTCGATGATCCGGGGCAGAATATTTTTTATGACCCGTTCAATTTCACCCAGAGCGTTTTTCGACGCCATCTCGGGCAGCATTTTCCGGGCTATGGATACGCCGACAGAGAGGGCCAGATGGGACAGTTCCTCGTTGGCCCTGCCTTGTTCATCGATCAGCCGGGTCAGGTCCCGTTCCATGTTGCCAAGGGTGGCGACAACCTGTCGTTCAATCGAATCCAGCGAGGCATTCTGACCTTCTTCCTTGCCCGCCAGAAAGCCTTCCTTGCGGGCTTCTTCAAGTTCTTGCTGGCTGAAGGTGGGGATGATTTCATCGGGTTCGACAGCCCCGTCGCCGTGCTCGGCTTGCTCCGGGGTCGCCTCGACGTTCGCCTCTACCGGGATGTAATCCTCGAACACCCGGTCAAACATGAATTTTTTAACGGCGGGCATTTCCTTAATAAACCAGTTCGTCGTCTTCGCCGGAACCGGCGATGATCAGTTCACCGGCATCGGCAAGGGCTTTGGCGGTTTGCACGACCATGGCCTGGGCTTCATCGACATCCTTCAGGCGAACGGCGCCCATGGCTTCCATATCCTCCTTCATCATCTTGCCGGCACGTTCGGACATATTCTGGAAGAACAGGGTGCGGACTTCATCCGAGCCGCCCTTCAAAGCCATTGCCAACTGGTCTTTTTCGACCTGGCGCAGCAGGGTCTGAACACCGGCGTTATCGAGACGCGACAGATCATCGAAGGTGAACATCAATTGTTTAATGCGCTCGGCCGATTCCCGGTTACGTTCTTCCAGCCCGGTCATGAACCGGTTTTCCGTGTTGCGATCAAGGTTGTTGAAGATATCGGCCATCATTTCGTGACTGTCCCGCCGCGAAGTGCGGGCCAGGTTGGTCATGAATTCCGTGCGCAGGGTTTTTTCGATGTGATCGAGAATTTCCTTTTGCACGGATTCCATGCGCAACATGCGCATGATCACTTCCATGGAGAAGTTTTCCGGCAACACACCGAGCACCCGGGCGGCATGGTCGGCCTTGATTTTAGACAGCACCACGGCGACGGTTTGCGGGTATTCGTTTTTCAGGTAGTTGGCCAGCACCGCTTCATTAACATTGCCAAGCTTGTCCCACATGGTACGGCCGGCGGGGCCGCGAATTTCTTCCATGATCTGGGACACGCGTTCTTCGGGCAGGGCCTGGTACAAAAGCCGTTCTGCCGTGTCGTAGGTGCCGACGATAGAGCCGCCGCCGCCGCCCGATAGCTGGTCGGCGAATTCGACGAACAGGCGTTCGATAATGGATGAATTGATATTGCCGAGCGTCGACATGGTTTGCGACATGTCGCGAATCTCTTCGTCGTCCATCATTTCAAAAATGAGCGATGAATGTTCCTGACCCAACGCCAGCATGAACACCGCCGCCTTTTGCGGCCCCGTCATATTGCGCAGATCGTCTTTCGCTTTGGCCATAGGCTATTTTACCCTAACTTTCCTGATACATCCATGTGCGGATAATAGACAACGCTTCTTCCGGATGCTTGTCGACAATTTCACCGATCTTCTTGACCGACGAGGCCTTGACCCGGCCTTCGACACGGTCGATATCGATCAGTTCTTCATATTGTTCTTCCATCGCCAGGCTTTCGCTCGGGGCCGGGGTGCCGGCGCTGGGCGCGGTCAGGGCGGCGGCGGCGGCCGAGGTCTGTTCGGCCAGCAATTTGCCTTCGGCCATGGCCGCAGGCAGGGCTTCAAAGGCCCGCGACACCAGCGGCCTGACAACCAGCAGGATGACCAGAATGGCGACGATGCTCAAGACCAGAACTTCGGCCATGCGCAGCAAATCATTTTTGTCCAGGCCGAAGAACAATCGCAGTTCTTCGTCCTGGCCCGCCAGCGAATCAACGAACCGGATGTTGATTACATCGACCGAATCTCCCCGGTCGGCGTCGAACCCGATGGCGCTGCGGACCAGGGTCGCCATCAGTTCCATTTCCGCTTCGTTGCGCGGCTGATAAACGTCTTCTCCGGCTTCCTTGCTGTAGGTGCCATCGACCAGCACGGCAACGGACAGGCGGGTGACAATACCGGCTTCCCGTATGTGGTTGATAACCTTCTTGGATATGGCGTAGTTAACCGTTTCCTCGGTGCGGTTTTCCGAAGAATCCAGTGACGCCCCCGCCGCCGTGGATGAATTGGCATCGGGCAGGTTGGTGGCGATGGAGACCGGCGTGCTGCCATCTGTTTCCTTGTTGTCGGACGACTGCTCGACGGACTGGGTTGATCGCACGACCTGGCCTTCCGGATCATAAATCTCTTCCCTGCTAGTGATACTGTCAAAATCGATAACGGCGGTTACCTCGGCCCGGACTTTGCCGAAACCGACGATGCGTTCAAGCAGGGCCTCGATGGTTTGCGACAGGCGGTTTTCCAGCTTGATCCTGCGTTCTTCCGCCTTGCCCGCCGAGGCCCCGGCGCTTTGATCGTCGAACCCGCGGGCCAGCAGGGTTCCCTTGTTATCAACGATGGAAATGTTGTTGGGGTTGAGGCCCGGTACGGCGGTGGCAATGAGGAACTTGACCGAACTGACCTGCTCTTGGGAAAGCTGGTTGGCCCCTTTCATTTTCAAAATTACCGAGGCGCTCGATTTCTGGGCGCTGCGGCTGAAGGCCTGGCGCTTGGGCAAGACCAGATGAACGCGCGCCGAACTGATCGAGGTAATGGACTTGATGGTGCGGGATAATTCCCCTTCCAGGGCCCGTAACATATTGATATTCTGGATAAAATTTGTCGTCCCGATAGAACTGGCATCATCGAAAAGTTCATATCCAACGGTGCCACTGTTGGGCAATCCCTCACTCGCCATAGACAACCGGATGCTCGAGATTGAATCACTCGGCACATATACTTCCGTGCCGTTGTTGCGCACTTCATGGGGCGTATTGGTCGATGCCAGCCGGGCGGCGATGGAACTGGCATCTGCCGGATCCATGCCGCCGTACAAAAGCGACAATTGCGGTGCCGCTAAGCGGGTGGTGATATAGATGAAGAAGGCGATCAGGCCAACCGCAACGCCGGCCATAACGGCCAGACGCATGGGGCCGAGATTGCGCAAAGCCTGTGAAAATGTGTCCACGATCCGTCCCTTGTCTGGTTTTGGGTGGCACCGCCCTCGTCTGTCCCACAGGGTGGTTCGGCGCTCCCGTTTGCTTGTCTCAGAGACAGGCTAATAAGGGGATCGTGAAAAAGTCGTTAACGACCCGGCAAATTTTGCCTAGAGCCGATCACGTCCAGGTCAAAGATTACTGCCGGTATTTTTTCAATCGGGTGGCGCGCAGGCCGTTCATGCCGTGGGCATCGAACAAACTTTGCCAGGACAGAAACTCATCGATGGACAGGGAATAACGCTGGCAGGCTTCTTCCAGCGAAATCAGCCCATTGCGCACACCGGCGACGACTTTTGCCTTGCGCAGGATAACCCACCGTTTGGTGTTGGAGGGGGGCAGGTCTTCGCGGGTCAGGGGGCGACCGGTGGGATCAAAGATTTGATTGTGTGAGGCTTCGCCTCTGGAATGTGAGGCTTCGCCAATTTGCTTGTGTGAGGCTTCGCCAATTTGCTTGTGTGAGGCTTCGCCTCTTGGCCGTTTGGCCGGGATTTTTTTCATGATAATTCTAATCATAATGTATGTGACAAAATCGCTTCTGCCGTAAGCTTAGGGGAGGGCGTCTTAAAAATTGGCTAAGAGTTATGGTTAACAGGGAAGAATGGCAAAAATAATGTGGAATATTGTGCTGCTGGCCGAACAACATGATTTGCCCGGGTTGGGCGATATTTTACAAAGCCATAATGCCGCCGTGACGGTGACCGGGGTTTCGAGCGCACCGCAGTTGGCGGCGGCGACGGAAAATCCTGGCGGCAACACCCGCCTGGTCTGCTTTTGCACCGGAACCCTGGTGCCGGCGGCGGTGCTCGACAGTTTACCCGGTCCGTCCTACAACTTTCATCCCGGCCCGCCCGAATATCCGGGAATTTTCCCCGCCGTGTTCGCCCTTTATGAAGGCGCCGGGCAGTTTGGCGCGACGGCCCACCAATTGACCGCCGCCGTTGATGGCGGGCCGATTGTCGCCGTCGACAGGATCGACATGCCACGCGCCATTGATCGGTTGAACCTGGAAGCCCTGTCCCGCCAGGTGGTCACCGATCTGTTCATCAGGCTGGCCGGTCAATTGATTGAACAGGAAAGTCCACTGACAACTATCGATCAGAAATGGGCCGCCCGCAGCTGGACCCGGAAAGATTTTCAGGCGCTCTGCCTGTTGCCCGAAGATGTTTCGACCGAAGAATTCGAGCGCCGGTACCGGGCCCTTGGGGAAGGGCCGGAGCACGTCCTCAGGTTGCAGCGGTTCGGACGCCGCTTCTCGCTCGACCCGGTGGCCGGAGACGGACGCATCTACAAAGGCGGCACCGCCGTTGACGAGGGCACCTAAAATTGTCCCGACAACGGTGGGACGCCGTTGTCGGGACTGGGTTTGGGACGTGGGTTAGTGATCTTAAGACCAGGCGAAACTTAAGTGATTATCGCTTGATCCTTAACAGCTCCTCGAGCATAGAATCGACGGTGCTGATAATTTTCGCGGAAGCAGAATAGGCTCTCTGCACCACGATCATATTGGTGAATTCCTCACCAATATCTACGGTGGAGGCTTCCAGAGCCCCCTGAATTGTTTGCCCGGCGGGGCCATTGTCGGCCTCGCGCAGGGTCACGTCGCCGGACGCTTCTGATGCGTTATATGTGTTGCCCGAACGGGCTTCCAGGCCACTGGGGCTGACGAACGTGGCCATCGGCAGGCGGTAAATAGGCCGGGTTTCGCCATTGTCGAACAGCGCCGTCATCAGGCCATCGGCGGCCAGGGTAACGCCGGCAAAGGTGCCGAACCGCGAGCCGTTCTGGTTAATAAACACGGGGGTAAAGCTGGAGCCGAACTGGGTCATGCCATTGGCTTCGCCGACGGTGCCGAAATCGAGCGTGATCTGTTTGGCTCTGGAGGGGTCGTCATCCATGTTGGCCGCGCCGTTATCGAAATCGAGGATTTCAAGCTCGGCGACGTTAATCGTTTTCGGCAAGCCATCGCTGGAGAAGACAATGGCACCGGCCGTGTCAACCGCCTGGGTGGTGCTGGCAAAGGCGGTGCCATCGACCTCGGTAATTGTCGTCGTGGTGCCGGTGACGCCGGAAAAGACGACATTGAAAGTGCCCGAGGCCAGGGTTTTCAGTTCCAGCACATTGTTCGTCGTGCTGGCGCCTGCCATCCGAATATCGACGGTCGAACCGCCGGACGAAAACGAGGCGTCCTGACCTTCGATAGCGTCTTCCAAATCCGCCACCATGGTCGCGATATTGGCCGCATTGTTGGTCGCACTGGTGAAGATGGTGGCGTTGGCACCGGTCGAATCGGCGGCCTCGGCGGTGGAAAACGTGTAGGTAGTGCCGTTGATGACAATGGTGTCAGCGTTGGCGGGAATGGCGGTGAACAGGAACTGGGCCGCCTCCGTATAGGCCAGGGCCTGTTTTCGCACCGTGATGGTATTGTCCTGCGCCGTCACCCGGGTGCCCGATGAATCGAGCAGACCGGTCGGGTCTATGGTGATCGCCCCGGTGCCATCATCGTTGAACAGAATGGTTGTCGAACTGCCGGGGCTAATGGAGATACGGGCGTTCACGGTTGGCACATCGCCGTAGTTGGCATAATCGTTATCGGTCGCCTTGACTTTGGCGACCAGCGCCGCGACATCCTGAGCCAGGGTGGTGGTCGAGGAGATATCGACCTGGGTGTTGGTGCCGGAAACGGCGGCGTTGGAATCGAACTCGTATGTAGTGCCATCAATAATCACCGTCGCCCCGTCGGCCGGACGAATGGTCGCATCACCGGCGGAATTGAGCACGTTGAATTCCAGTTGGCCGATACTTTTGTAAACCAGTGGTGTGACGGCAGTGCCGTCTTCGATGGTCAGCACGGCGGTGCCCGAAGGCGGATCGACGTTGATCGCCCATTCGTTGGCCCGGTTGGACCGGGTGTAGACGACGCTCATGGTGTTGGCGTTACCCAGGCTGTCGAAGAACTGAACGTCGGTCTTGTGGGTATCGCCGGGGGAATCGTTTGACGGCAGGTTGGCACCGATGCCGATGGTATTGGTCGATGAGGCGGTGCCGCCGACCCGGTTTAAGTTGATGGTGCCCAGATAATCGGTCGATACAATATTCTGGTTGGCGATGGTCAGGGATTTGTTGGCCGGAACCACCGTACCGGCGGCGTCAACGGGCCAGCCTTGCAGATAAAAACCGGAGGTGTTTCGAAGGTAACCATCCTTGTCCTGGAAGAACGATCCCGAACGGGTGTAGAGGAACTGGTTGTCGATGCCGGGCACGGAGACTTCGTTGACGACGAAGAAACCGTTGCCGGAAATGGAGAAATCGGTGGCCGAAGACGAGGCCTGCAACAAGCCCTGCACGCCCGTATCGGAACGCGGCTTGGATTGCACACCACCGGCGGAATAGAGCGTCGATGAGGTCTGTTTGGTGACCAGGGTCTGGAAATTGACCCGGGTATTTTTATAACCGATTGTACTGACGTTGGTGATGTTATCGGATATCGCACCCATGGCGCTCGACTGCGAGGTCAGTCCCGAAACACCTGAAGTTAATGCACCAAATAAACTCATTTTACGTCTCCTTCGAATAGCCGCCTGCGGGCAGGTGGCCTACATTCCAAATACATTTCGTTATGGCGTTGTCGTCGCCGGGGTTTCGCTGATCGACAGCACTTTTTCGAGGCTGGTCACCACGTCACCCATGAACAGTTGAACATTGCCATCTTCGGCACCGGCGCCGGTGACCCGGCCGAACACGGTCTGATCGACATCGATCAGGTTGCCCGAGCGGTCGAGCGCGGTGACGACAACCGTATACATGCCCGGATTCTGGGCCGTGCCGTTGTTGTCCTTGCCGTCCCAGATAAACTGTTGCTGGCCCGGCGTGGTATCGCCGCCGGTGGTGTACACCGTCAGGCCCGAGGAATTCTGCACCGTGATGTTGATCTGGTTGGCGATCGGCAGTTGCCCGGCGGCCGGGTTAAGAATGTAGGTGGTCTTGGCATTATCGTTTTCCAGAGGCACTTCGTTGCCCGCCGCTTCAATGGTATTGCCAATGAAATCGACCATGGTGGCGATCTGGTTGGTCTGATCGATCGCCAGCATTTTTTCCAGGTTGGCGTTCTGGTAAATCTGTTGTTCGACACTGGCAAACTGGACCAGTTGGGTGGTGAATTCGCTGGCATCCATTGGGTCCAGCGGGTCCTGGTTTTTCAACTGGGTGACCAGCAGATTGAGGAACCGGTTCAGGTCCTCGTCCAGTTTTTCCTTGGCGGCACCGGCCTTGGTCGAACTGTCGATGGCCGCTGCGCTTGCTGTATCACCTATGAACATTTTCTTGTTACTCCTGTATCAGGCCAATTTGGTCTAAGCCCTAATATCCACTCGTGTATCGCTGATGATATGCGGGGCCAGACCGGCCAGCGGGGTATCGCTGCCGTCGGTCCCGTCATCGATTGTTTCAGAGCCGGGCTCTGAACCGGCGGTTTTGCTATCGCTGCCTTGTTCGCCCCGTTCGCGCAGGTTGAAGCTGAGGCTGTCGTTATCCATTTGCAGACCCGCATCGGCCAGGGCCTGTTGCAGTTCCTTGCCGTCGCGCTGCAATAAATCCAGCGTATTGCGGTTATCGGCGGTGACGATTGCGCTGACCCGGCCGTCGTGGCCGATTTCCAGTTTGACATCGACCCGGCCCAAATCGGCCGGTTTCAAATTGATGGTAATCTTATCGACCCCGGCATTGACCGCCCTGGTGATCTGAACCGATACCTGATCGGTCACGGCCTGGCCGGGCAGGGCCTGGCGCGGGGCGTTCGATGCCTGCGCCTGGGCGCTGTTCTGGGTCTGGGCGGCGGTTCCGGCATTGCCGGTCAGGGCCACGCCCTCGCCACCAACAGAGGCAACCGATCCGGTTGTGCCGACTTGCTGGGCGGCCTGGATCAGGCCTTTGGCCTCACCACCGGTTGATATATTGGCCTGAGCCTGAACGGCGGCTTGTGCCGTATTGGCCTGGGCCTGAGTCTGGGCCGAATTGGCTTGCGCCAGTCCGGGGCCTGTGGCGGTCGGGTTCTGGGCCTGGTGGCCACGGCCGTTTTGGGAATTGTTTTCGCCGATCAAAGCGGCGCTGGATGTCAGCGAAGCGGTCGGCTTGGAAACCACCACGGCGGCCTCATCGCCGGTTTGTACGCTGACCGCAACTTTCGGCCCGTCGCCGACCATGCGCGCCAACTGGGCCGATTGCTGGGCGGCTGTCGCCTTTCCGGTCGCTGCGGCGGCGCTCGCCTGGCCGTCGCCGCCGGCACCGGTGTTGATTGTTTGCGTCGCGCTGTTGGCCTTGACCTGCGCCGCCTGGGCGGCATGTAAGTTAAAGCCTTCTTTGGCGCTGGCGCTGGCACCCCCTTTGTTGCTATTGGCGGCATCGGTCACCGTGGCGTTTTGTGCCGCCGTGTTGGCGGTGCCGTCGGTATTTTTTGTCACCGCGCCCAGGGCGGTGGTCAGGCCCTTGGTCGCATTTTCAGCCGGTCCGGCCTGGTTCGTGGATTGTTTGCCATGTTCAGCCGATTGTCCGGCCTGGCCGTTGGTCTGGGTCGAGGCGAGCAGGGACTGCAGGATTTGGTCCGCACTGGAACCGATCCCTTTGCCATTGCCCGTGGCCGCATTTTCACCGCCATTGGCGGCTTGCTCGGTGGGCTGTTCGCCGGAACTGGCGGCCTGTCCGGTTTCGTCGCCGTTTTCATTGTCGGTATTTTCATTGGCACCTTCGTTGGCCGCCGAGCCCTGGTCGCCATCGTCGCCTTTTGCCGACTGTTGCTGGCCCTGGTCTGAAGCGTGATCGTCGGGGGTGACCTCTGATGCCACGGAAACCTGATCAGCGGGTTCGCCCTGATCGGATGTGGTGTTGGTGCCCTGGTCGCGGGAGGGATCGTCGCGGGGGCTGGCGGCTGACCGTTCAACCGGGTCGGAAGATGGCTCCGGGCTATCATAACGTTCGGCCTGGGACTCAGGGGTATTTTGCGGACGGTCTTCAAATTTGGCCGCCCCATTCCCCTTGTCGATGATCGCGGTGATGCCGGCACGGTCGGAAATGGCCATCAACCCGTTCCCCAATCGCGCACCGCTGTTGCGCATCAGTTCGGCGAAATTGATGTCACTGTTGCCGATCAATCCTTTGGTCGGCTGGATCTGACCATCCTTGGCAGGGCTGGATTTTACCGGAAATAAATCAATAGCCATATTGTCTGTCCTCGAAAAAAGCACGAACCAATATCTTCGGCCCTTACCAAGCAATTGCCGGGCCAACTTTTTCCAAGAGGATAACTATTTGAAATTAAATGAATAAACCAGTTATTGAAGGAAACGCAGGCGGCGCACTTTGGTGCCTGGCGGAAATAAATTCAGGGCGCTGGGGGGAATATTGTGCCGCTACACATAGTCCAGTTGCAGCAACAGATCGGACCTGGAACCGATGCGGTGAAACAGGTTGATGAAGAAATCCTGATCATGATCATGGCCCAGATCGGTACGCAGGTTTTCGTACTTGCGCAGGAACGATGGTTTGAAGGAAAAGCCGATGTGTCTTGAATGATCCAGGCGGTAGGTCGCCAGGGGCTTTTGAAACTTGTCGTCTCGCCAGGCCAGAACATCCCACCGGGTTTCCAGGGGGGCCGGAAGTTTCAGGTTGATGACATCGGTCCGTTCGCGCCGGTACAGGTCGATCAGCAACCGGGCGGCCTGCATATCCTGGTCTGCCATATCATTAATGTGGTGCCCGGCGGATGCGACCAACGCCGAGTCGACCCAGTCGTTTTCCTGATAGATCAGGCGCGCACCGAACGCGATATTCAATTGGGCGGTGGCACCGACATCGTACCCGTTGGCGACATAATCATTCCTGAGCTTGTCGCGCAATTGATCGGCTGACTGGTAAAGTTCGCCCATGGCCTTGTCTTCAAAATCCACGGCATAGTCATGCCACGGACCCTGGGGCACCGCCTTGGCGTCGAGAAAGGTCCTGACCAGATGGGTCACGGGAAGCCCCAGCAGCCGAAAATGTGACATCAGCCAATAGTGAAAGCGCATGTTGAAACAGGTGTAGAACATCATGCTGATTTTTCGAACGTCGAGAAAATCCGCAATGTCGAAGGAGCTGGTCGAGACCACCACCTCTTCCACCTCGGCGCAGAATTCCCCTTCCACCATGCCGTAATTTTCCCGGATCTGACGATATCGGGTCTTGATATTCAGGCGCTGGCGTTGTTCCGTGCGGTTCAGCTCGATGCCATCGACAATGAACAGGGTGTTGCACAGCACCGAATCGAAACCGCGCTCGATGGCGCTGTCCAGAGACGTAGCAAAGCTCTCGGCGGTCTCGCCGGGCAGGCCGAAAATCAGCTCGGTGCAGGTGAACAGCTCGTGTTGCGATGCCCAGTCGACCACATCGGCCAGTTGCTGGCTGGTCAGGCCCTTTCTTTTGGCCGCCTTCAGGGCTTCCGGACTTTCCGTTTGCAGTGGAATGGTGACCCCGTTGATGGACAGGGGGGCCAACCGGGTCAGCACCTGCCGGGTGGTATCGACCAGCCGTTTGTCGTGGTAGAAGAAGACGGACTGGGGATAGCCGTATTTTTCGTGACAGTGAATAATGTGATCGGCGATTTCCCCGTCGCGCCGCAAAATGCCGAAATTTTCATCATTGATGTGCATTTCCATTTGCGGCCGATCGGCGTAGGTCCTGGCCACGAATTCCAGTTCTTCCTTGACCTGATTTAAATCGAACCCGCGCAGTTTGCCACGGGTTTTGCCCGATACACAGAACGAACAGGTATAGGGGCAAAGCCGGGATGTCTGGATGCCGGGCAGGAAGTCATCGGCCAGAAACGGATCCAGAATACCGTTCAGATAGGGCGAGGGCAGTTCAGACAAATCCAGGCTCAGGCCGACATCGTGGCCACGCACAATGGCCCCGTCGCACATATGAACGACGCCATCGATAGGCTCGATCCAGGGATTGGCACGGCCCGCCATCCAGCGTTCCAGAAAGGCCGCGAAGCCCAGTTCCCCTTCGTTGGTGATGAAGGCATCGACTTCCGGAAAGCGATCAAACAAACGGGCCTGTTCGTGCGGGTCCGTATCGACCGACGGCCCGCCCCAGACCAGGGCGAAATCGGGACCGTGCCGGTCACGCAGTATTTTGGCAACGGTATGATTTAATTGGGTGTTCCAGAAATAAAAGGACATTCCGAGCACCTGGGGTGGATTATTCCGGGCCGCTTGCAGCAGGGCTTCCGGGTCCTTGAACAGGGTTATATCGACATCCCTGGCAAATTTCCTGAGGGCATAGGAGGCGATGAAACCGATATTTTTCGGGACATGGCGGGTATGCACATTGAGGCGATTGGTATAGGTCAGGTCGGCCAAATAGACCCGTAATGATGTGCTTGCCATAAACTCAATCCGCTGCGGGAATTAATAATCGTCGCCGACGATCAAGATGTATCCTTGAAATGCATACCAAAAAATTAATGGAGAAATTTAACTGGGGGTTCACTAACTGTATATCAAGGTGTCGGCGGGATACCCCTAAACCCGGGTTAAGGAAACGTGGTCAACCATGAGCAGCGTCTATAGCAATCTGAAATTTCTCAATCACCCGGATCAACTCGATGCGCTCAGAGAGTCCCGTGTCGTCGCCCCGGTCCATGTGCGGATCAAGCCCTACAATCATTGCAACCACGATTGCTGGTACTGTGCGTACCGGGTCTCGAACCTGGAACTGGGCCAGGATATCGATTATTCCGACACCCTGCCGGAAACGAAAATGGTCGGGATCGCCGATGATCTGATTGCCATGGGGGTCAAGGCGGTGACCTTTTCCGGTGGCGGTGAGCCGCTTTTGTACAAGCCCCTGCCCCGCATTGTCGAGCAACTGGCCAGGGGCGGCATTAAGGTTGCCTCGCTGACCAACGGCTCGAACCTGAAGGGCCGTATGGCCCAGGCCTTCGCCGAACACGGCACCTGGATCAGGGTCTCGGTCGATGCCTGGGACGACGCCAGTTATTCCAAATCCCGGAAAATCAGGGACGGGTCTTTTACCAGACTGCTGGAGAACCTGCGCAACTTCACGTCACTCGGGTCGCGCTGCACACTCGGTATCAGTTTCATTATTTCCCAGGATAACGACCAGCATATCTTTGAGGCCTGTTCGGCGTTCAAGGAGGTCGGCGTTAATCATGTCAAACTGACCGGCGTGGTGACATCAAACAGTGTCGATGAAAACAACGTTTACCACGACCAGATCAAAGATCGCGTAAATTCGCAGATCGATCAGGCGAAGGCCCTGAACGACGACAATTTCCGTATCGTCAATCATTACCACGAACTGGAAGACCGCTTTCAGAAAGCCTATACCAGTTGCCCGTTCGTGCAATTTCTCACCGTTATCGGCGCCGACGGGGGCGTCTATAGCTGTCAGGACAAGGCCTTTACCAGTGCTGGCTTGTTGGGATCGATCCGCGATCAATCGTTTAAGGAATTCTGGTATTCGGAACAAAACAGGCTGGCCATGCAGGCCATCAATCCGGCCAAAGACTGTGTCCACCATTGCATCGCCCATGGCAAAAACCTGGCCATCCTCGACCTGCTCGACCTGGACCCGGATCACGCCAGCTTCGTCTGAACCTTCAATAGTCGGCGATGGCGATCAGGGTGTCGGTGCCGTCAAATTTTTGCAGGGCCTGTTCGTAGGCGGCCCTCAGTTGCCCGGTTTCAAAGGATGCCAGGGGGGACCGATGGCCACCGGGGCGATTTTCACCAAGCCAGGTCAGATGATTGGCCAGGCCGTACCGTTGCCGGCCTGAAATGACCATATTGGCGAAGCCGGCGGCGGCCAGCAGGGCGGCCAGGGATTGCCGCGTATGCAGGATCAGGTGTTGCGACCACAGGGTGAAATCAATGAAGGCCTGGTTTTTCAGGGTGGCGATCAGGAAATCGTTGGCGTGGGGCACTTCGATGATCAATTTCGAGCCGTCCCTGTTCATGCGCTGGCGAACGTCAGCCAGGACCCGCAAGGGGTGTTCAAAATGCTCCAGCAAATGGAACATGAAAACCGTGTCGAACGGGCCCGGATGATCGAGGATCGATCTCTGACACGGAATATTCCGCTCGTTCAGGGCGGCCCGAAAAGAACCCTGCAATTCGACACCGCTGGCAGCGTGCGCCAATTGCTGCGCCCCGATCAGGAAAGACCCTTCGCCGCAGCCCAGATCGCAGATGTTTTTATGGCGGTAGAATGGCTCGTAATCGGCCAGCCGTCTGGTGCTGTCGGCTAAGTCTTCAAACGGGTCGGAAGGCTGTTGATCCCTGTACTGACCGCTCTCGTATTCCTCGTGGCCAATATAGAAATCGTCAATGTAGATCACCCCGGACCGTGAATCCCGCCACACCGGTAAATCCTCGTTGTCCCGGGTTGCGGTGGCGAACAGGGTTTTTGTCTGCTCGGAAGCGACCCCGATATCTTTGAGAGTGTCGAATATGGTGCCCATGGTGTTCTCTGACCTGCCTTTCGATGCCCCGGTGGCGGACAAGGTAATGATATATTCATCAAGTAGCCGCTAAATTCCAGAGAATTGACATTGCAACGGCGTGATTATCAATGGGTTTGGATTTAGTTACCGGCGGAGCGGGGTTTATCGGCTCGCATCTTGTCGATGGGCTGATTGGCGCTGGCCGTCGGGTCCGTGTGATCGACAACTTTGCCGTCGGCGGCGTGCGCAATCTTGTCCAGCACGAGGGAAACCCGGCCGTGGACGTGGTTCAGGCCGATATTTCCGATCCATCCAGCCTGGTCGACTGTTTTAAAGGGGCCGAGCGGGTCTTTCACCTGGCCGCCATGGCCGATATCGTGCCGTCAATCGAAGACCCGGAGGTTTATTTTCGCACCAACGTGGACGGCACTTTCAATGTGGTCCAGGCGGCGGTGGCCCATAACGTCAAGCGCCTGGTCTATGTGGCGTCTTCATCCTGCTATGGCATTCCAGCGGTTTACCCGACGCCGGAAACGGCACCCCTGCAACCGCAATATCCCTATGCCCTGACCAAGAGCCTGGGCGAGCAGATCGTTTTGCATTGGTCCAACGTCTACCGGCTTTCGGCGGTGTCTCTGCGGTTTTTCAATGTCTATGGCCCACGGGTCCGGACCAGCGGAACCTACGGCGCGGTGTTCGGGGTTTTCCTGGCCCAGCTTCTGGCCGGTAAGCCGTTGACCATTGTCGGCGACGGCGAGCAGACCCGCGATTTCACCTATGTCAGCGATGTCGTCGATGCCCTGATCGTCGCCGCAGACAGTCAACACAGCGGTCGGATATACAATGTCGGGACGGGCGAGGCGCAAAGCGTCAACCGTCTTGTCGAACTGCTCGGGGCGGAAGACATTGTCCATATTCCCGAACGGCCGGGCGAGCCCGATTGCACGCTGGCCGATATCGGCAGGATAACAAAAGAAATGGGCTGGCAGCCTGCGGTTCCTTTTTCCAAAGGCGTCGATATCATGCTTGAAAACATTGACTATTGGCGCGACGCGCCGGTATGGACGGCGACTTCCATCGCCGATGCCACGGTCGGATGGTTCAAGTACCTGGGAGCCGAAAAATGAGCGGCGAGACCACACAACCGAGAAACGCCAGGTCGAAGATTATTTCCATCGAGCAAATGGGCCGCCTGGCGGAAAAATTCAGGGGCCAGGGCAAGAAGATCGTGCTCGCCCACGGGGTATTCGATTTGCTTCACATGGGCCATGTGCGTCATCTGGAAATGGGCCGGCGTCAGGGTGCCGTGCTGTTCGTCACCGTGACGGCGGACGCCTACGTCAACAAGGGGCCGGACCGGCCGGTATTTTCCGAAAAACTG
>ENA-ORDP01000854-ORDP01000854.1-marine-sediment-metagenome-genome-assembly--contig:-NODE-854-length-18420-cov-8.948217_pt1 | contig 18420 bp, 13 predicted proteins | sample MGYA00248627_ERZ508539 | MGnify/ENA primary metagenome ERZ508539 (study PRJEB26208, sample SAMN05571518) | marine sediment metagenome | biome: deep sea; feature: Hydrothermal vent; material... | reverse complement strand
TCTCCCATAGGGAGAGGGGGCTATGGTGCAAATACTTATGCAACGATTAATATTTAGTCATTAGCAGACGCACGACCCAGGGAACACCATGAAATTATTTTTTACGCCATATCTGATTGTTTACCTGTTTACTGGCGCAGCTCTAGCGCAGGATTCGCTGATGCCTCCCCCCCCTCTGCCGGAAGAACCTCAGAAAAGCACCGACATCCCCGAGCCGGAAGTGAAGATTATTCATCGTGAGGATCGCACTATCGAAGAATACCGCGTCAACGGCGTCCTGCGCTATATCAAGATCATACCCAGCTACGGCCCGCCCTATTATATGATCGATACCAATGGCGATGGCTTTGTGGATCAGCGCTTTGACGATCTGGAAAATCCGTACAACAACCAGTGGATTCTGCTGCAGTGGTAAAGGGTCGACTCCCACGCGGGAAGGACCCAGAAACAGGCACCATAAACGGGCGACCTGTGGATAACTTTGTGGATGAAACCGGGATAATAAAGCTATGTATAGGAATATACTTATATTTGGGCCGTATAAAAAAGCGGCAACAGCTATTTTATCTAAAATAAACAATAGCTTAGGCTGTTTTCGCCGGGATAAGCATTAGTTTGACTCTTTTATGACACATAAATCATTGATTTAGAACAGGTGTGTATAACTCTCCTGCACAATTTCTGCCTGCTCTGTCAGAATCGACCCGACTAATCCTGCCGCACAACCTATGGATTAGAAACGGGCCAACCCTGATCTCTCCCGGTGCCTGATGGGCACTTCAACCACGAAATACGCGCTCCAAATACCCGTCCGCTTCAAACTGGGGTAAGCCACGTAAATCGGCTTGTTTGATGGGTTTCCCTCTGAAATATTGCGGGGCCCGCCCACGGCCTGTTCCCTGAAGGGTTAGAAGGACGTGAAGATCTTGTGCCTATTGTTGTTCTTTGCCTTAACTTCAACTTCCTTCACTCCCCTCGTCTGGAAACGGATCCAGATTTTTAATGACTTCTTATCTTTTCATTTGTCCCTCTTACCAAATTATAAAATTCTGATGTTTATGTCTAAAAAATTTATTCCCGGCAATTCAAATAGTTCCAGTATTTATTCTCGGGATGGCATTAATAAACAGCGCTAACCTCAACTGAAATATTTTCTGGCACGGCTCACTTCTTTCTGCCATCATTTGAAACGTAGTCTACAGTTTTTTTCAGTCGCTTCGGTTAACCTAACCCCGGCCACTTGATTACAACAATACCTGAATCAATAACAATACGGGCACAGCAGGTTTTATGGAATATACGATCTCGTCATTAAAGAATCGCCTGCTTTTTCTCGCCACTGCCAGTTTCGCCCTCACCCCTCTTCTTGGTTACGCCATCGCCGTCGACTTCGGCATGATCGACCGGGCCACTCTGTTTTCCTGGCCCGGAAACACCCTGCTCATCGCAACCTCGATCATGCTGCTGCTGGGACAGGCCGTGCATTTTATGCGCTATCTGAATCCGATCACCCACTGGCTGGAGCAGCACCCGGATCAGGCTGCGCTACCTGAAACCTTAAACCGGCGTCTCAACCACTTCAGTGACAACTACTGGGGGGTGTTCCTGATCTATGCGCTAAGTATCCCTACCATCCAGCACTGGTATGGCCTGTACCCGGAAAACACGAGTACCTACATCAGCCTGCTGCATTTTATTCTGCTGCAACTGGTGATCGCCATCATGGCCGGTCTCCCCGGTTACCTGCTGTCGCTCTCCACCCTGGGCCGCCTGGCGCACCACGTGGGTCACACTCGGATTCATGTCAGCATGAAATCCCAAATGCTGTTGATCGGCGTCCTCGTGCCAGTGCTATGCACCACCATTCTGTTGCGCTTCTACTGGTGGCAAACCGGCTCCCTGCCCACAGAAATTCTGCTGATCTGGTTATTCATGAGTTTGATGTCCGTTGCCCTGACTTTGCTGACGATCCGCGGCCTCAACCAGTCACTGGCGCCCGTGCACGAGTTGGTAGCCAACAGCGGCGCATCCGATTACCTGGATCTTGCTCGCCGCCTGCGGCCCCGATCGGTGGATGAGATCGGCTCCCTGGTGCAAACTCTGGGACGACTGTTCAGTCGCCTGAGCGACCAGGAATCCCACATGCACGCCATTGTCGATCACGCCGCCGAGGCTATCATCGTCGTCAATCAAGACAGGGAAATCGAAACTTTCAACCCGGCGGCTGAGGAACTGTTCGGCTACCACGGCTACGACGTTCACGGCCAGCGCCTTGGCATGCTGCTACCGGATGTTTTTGCCCGTTATGACAAGCACAATCTGTTGCAAAAAGAACAGGAAACCTGTGGCCTGCACCGCAAGGGCCATCACCTTGCGGTCTCGGTTCGCCTGAGCCGGATGCGCATGCATGACAAGGAATACTTTACCTGTCTGGTGGCCGACATTACTGACCGCAAGGCGGCGGAAAAGAAGCTGGTCGAGACCGAAGCCCGCTACCGCAATCTGGTGGTGCTGGCCCACGATCTGGTCTGGAGTATGGATGCCGAAGGCCACTGGACCTACCTCAATAATGCGGTAACCCGAATTTACGGTTACACGCCGCGAGAGATGATCGGTCAGCCTTTTAGCAACTTTCAGGCACAGGAATCCGTGGAGCGGGATCTGGATGCTCTTTCCAGCCTGCAACAGGGGCAGGAACTGTTAAACTATGAAACGGTTCATCTCGACCGGGAAGACAGCCCCCGCCATCTCAGCTTTAATGCCCGCCCCCAGTTCGATGAGGATGGCACACTCATTGGTATCACCGGTACGGCACGCGACATTACCGCACAAAAAGCCTTTGAGCATGAACTGACCTGGCAGGCCCAGCACGATGCCCTTACCGGCCTGTTTAACCGCAAGTATTTCATGCAGGAACTCGAACGCCTGGTGACCCGCGTCGCGCGTAGCGGCGTCGAGTGCGCCATGCTCTATCTGGATCTGGATCAGTTCAAGTGCGTCAATGACACGCTCGGTCACGCTGCCGGTGATCGTCTGCTGCTTGAATGTACAAAAATGCTGCATGAGAATATCCGTGAAGGCGATCTACTGTCCCGCTTCGGTGGCGACGAGTTTACCGTGCTGCTCTACAATCTGGACACCCAGGCCGCCCGTCAAGTCGCCGAGAATACCCGTCAGCTATTCGAAAACTTCCGCTATATCGATAACGGGCAGTCCTTCAATATCACCTGCAGTATCGGGATCTCGATGATAGCCTGCGACAGCCCCTCGGCTGAAAATGTACTGCTGCATGCCGATCTGGCCTGCAACATCGCCAAAACGCAGGGCCGCAACTGTGTGCATCTGTCCACCCCGGAAGACAGGGAAAAAGACGGTATGGCCGAAGACATCGGGTGGGCCACCCGCGTACGCGATGCTTATGAGCAAGATCGCTTTACCCTGGCCTTTCAACCCATCATGTCTATTGCCGACAACACGGTGCAGGACTATGAAGTCCTGCTGCGCATGAAACTGAAAAATGGTGACATGATCATGCCCGGCGGCTTTATGCCTGCAGCGGAACGCTTTGGCCTGATTAACAATGTCGATCGCTGGACTGTGGAAGCGGCAGTCAGAAAACTGGCCGGGATGCATGAGAACAACCAGCCGGTACGTTTTGCCATCAACCTCTCGGGGCGCGCCTTTGAAGATAAGCAGCTACTGCCCATGATACAAAGCCTGCTGCAAGAAACCCGGCTCGATCCTTCTGTGCTGACTTTCGAGATCACTGAATCCGCCGCTATTTCCAATCTCACCGTCGCCAGCGAGTTCATCTACAAACTTAAGGACATCGGCTGCCAGTTTGCACTGGATGATTTCGGCACCGGTTTCTGCTCCTTTACCTATCTCAAACATCTGCCCGTCGATAAACTGAAAATAGACGGCTCTTTCATCAAAGGGTTGGCAGAATCCAGTGTCGATCAGGCCATGGTTAAATCCATGAACCAAATTACCCATGCCCTGCACAAACAGACTATCGCCGGGTTTGTCGAGAATGAAGAAACGCTCGTGTTGCTGAAGAGTTTTGGCGTGGACTTCGCTCAGGGTCACTATCTTGGCAAGCCTGACACGCTCGCCGCCGGTTCAGGCTGGGCCAAGTCTGGCAACAGGAATACAGAAGCCGCTATTATTCACTGACTGCTTCAACGTTCATGCCAGGCTACTAGCATAAAACCAGGTTAGCATATTCCAGCACCAGCCACTTGCTACCGGCCCCGGCAAAATTAACCTGTACCCGGGCATGGCGGCCCTGGCCTTCGTAGTTCAGCACCACGCCTTCACCAAACGTCTGATGCTGCACCCGCTGTCCCAGCGAAATACCCGTTGCATTTTCTTCCTGGATAAATGAACGGCCCGTAGAATGAACAACAGGCGCAGAAGAAAATGTCTGCATGCGCACTTCATCAATATATTCTTCCGGGATCTCCCTGAGAAAACGAGACGGCCGCGTGTATTTGTCATTCCCATACAGACGACGTTTCTCGGCATAGCACAGATTCAGCCGTTCCATCGCCCGGGTCATACCCACATAACACAGCCGGCGCTCCTCTTCCAGACGCACGGGATCCTCAGCCGACAGGCGGTGGGGAAACAGGCCCTCTTCCATGCCGCACAGGAACACCTGTTTAAACTCCAGCCCTTTAGCCGAATGCAAGGTCATCAACTGTGCACAATCGTCCCATTCGTCGGCCTGTGTCTCACCGGCCTCCAGTGCCGCATGGGAAAGAAAAGCGGTAACCTCATCCATCTCCGGCAGCTCACTGTCATAGTCATCGACGTTAAAGAAACGCCCGGCATTGACCAGTTCGTCCAGATTCTCCAGTCGTGCACGACCTTTCTCGCCTTTTTCCTTTTCATAGTGTGCTTTGAGGCCACTGTGATGGATCACCTGCTCAATCTTTTTATTCAGTTCCAGATCTGCGCTCGCGGCTTTTAACGAATCGATCAAATCCACAAAATTCTTCAAGGCTCCCAACGCTCGCGCTGGCAGAACTTTTTGCTCCTGCATTTGCCACAACGCCTGCCACATGGATGTTTCGTTGTCGCGCGCCATCCCGCGCAAGGCCTCGACGGTGCGATTACCGATACCACGGGTAGGCAGGTTGATAATCCGCTCCAGCGAAGCATCGTCCCGGGGGTTGTTAATCAGTCGCAGGTAGGCCAGCGCATCCTTGATTTCCTGGCGCTCGAAGAAACGCAGGCCACCGTAAACCCGATAGGGGATCGCGTTTTTGATCAGCGCCTCTTCCAGCACCCGCGACTGCGCATTGGAACGATAGAGCAGGGCGCATTCACTACGCAATCCACCGCTATCCGTCCAGTCCTGAATTTGCCCGGCGATATAATTGGCTTCATCCAGCTCATTGAATGCGCCATAAAGACGGATCTTTTTACCGTCGTGACCGTCGGTCCAGAGATTTTTGCCCATGCGCTCGCGGTTATGGGCGATAAGGACATTGGCTGCGTTGAGAATATTGCCGGTAGAGCGGTAATTCTGTTCCAGCCGGAAAATGGCCGTATTGATATAGTCCTTGCTGAACTGATGAATATTTTCCACCCGCGCGCCGCGCCAGCCATAAATCGACTGATCATCGTCGCCCACGGCAAACACCTGACTATCCGCACCCGCCAACATGCGTATCCAGGCATACTGGATAGTATTGGTATCCTGAAATTCATCCACCAGAATATGCTGGAAACGCTGCTGATAATGGCGCAACAACTGCGGCTGTTTCAGCCACAGTTCATGTGCGCGCAGCAGCAGTTCGGCAAAATCCACCAACCCCGAACGCCGGCACATAGCCTCATAAGCCCGGTAGATTTCGATCATCTGCCGCAAGTGGATGTCATTATGGGCATCGATATTCTCCGGGCGCAGGCCTTCATCTTTTCGCGCATTGATATACCATTGTACTTCACGCGGAGGATAGTGATCCTCGCTGATACCCTGCTCGCGCATCAGTCGGCGCAGGCTACGCAGCTGATCATCGCTGTCCATGATTTGAAAATCCTGCGGCAGCGCCGCTTCCTGCCAATGGGCGCGCAGCAGGCGATGCGCAATGCCGTGAAAAGTGCCCACCCACAGGCCACGGGCGGGGATCCCGAGCAATTGCTCGATACGTCTGCGCATTTCGCCAGCGGCCTTGTTGGTAAACGTTACCGCCAGGACGCCATAGGGTGAAACGCCTTCCGCCTGCAGCAGCCAGGCGATGCGATGCACCAGCACCCGGGTTTTGCCGCTGCCGGCTCCGGCCAATACCTGTACATGCCCGGCCGGGGCACAGACGGCCTGGCGCTGAGCTTCATTCAACGGATCAAGAATGTGGGAAATATCCATGGCGATATACTAGCAGATTCGCCACCCAATCGTGATCACAGAACAGGAAAACAGAATTTGCCTTCGCCGTTAAAATCCTTTATTTTCAGGTCAGCCAATGGACAGGCGAGACCGTGTCTAACGATTCATCTGACTATCAAAGCCGTTACGATGCATTGCAACAAATATTCTGTGCTGGGCTGCCCGCACGCCTGCAACATATCCTCAGCGCGGGGCGCACCTGGCTTGCCGCAGAAACACGAGCGGCGTCGGGCGGCGACTTTTTGATCGCGGTGCATAAAATGGCCGGCTCGGCCGGCAGTTTCGGTTTTCCCGAGATAACAATACTATGCCAGCAAATCGAAGTGGCCATACGGGAAAACAATCCGGCCTCACGGAACACTATTCACAGCCTGCTGGAACAATTACAGGCTTTTATCAAATAGTGCCTGGGGTAATGTAATGTTAGGACCATGCCTAAACGGTCAATGGTGGAATCCGGATTTAACTGAATATCTGCTTTGAAGACGGCATCTGATGACTAATAACCACGGTCCCGGGGATGCAGGGGGTGTTCCATAAAAAAGAGGTTAAAGAAGTGTCCGCAATCCCTCGACATTCAGTAGCATAATATCATTGCCATTCACTTCAATTAAGCCGGTGCGGGAGAGACGCATAAGGATGCGCGAAAAGGTCTCCGGTTGAATCGACAGGCGGGATGCCACTACGCTTTTGGGTGTGGTTAGATGGATCCGGGATAGCTCAAGCACCCCAGGAGGCAGTTGGTCCAGCAGGAAGACCACCAGTCGATAGGTGGCATTGTGCAAAGTAAGGTTGTTTATTTCATCAATCCGTGCGTGCAGCCGCTGACTCATGACGGCCATCAAGCGAAAACAGGTTTCAGTGGACTGCTCCAGTACTTCCTTGAACGTTTGCATGCTGAAACTGATCACTTCACTTTTTTTGATAGCTTCAGCACTTAACGGGTAAGCACGTTTGTGCATAAACATGATAGCTTCGGCAAAGGTCTGCGAAGGATGGATAATTTCCATTACTTTTTCATCCCCGCCAGCCGAAATACAATACAATTTAATCTGCCCGGATATCAGCAGATAAAAACGTTGCGCCGGCTGTTTGGCCTCGAACAGTGTTTCTCTGCTGGCCAGATTGATCCAGGTCGATGATTGCAGTATTTTCGTCCTCTGCCTGTCATCCAGCATCTCAAACAGGTAAACATCCTTTAATAATGGCGCCAGCATCTTTTCCGACTTCATACTATAATCCCCAGTAAGAATGTGCTTTTAGCTCCATCGGCAGGCCTTGTGTTCAAAAAAATTACAGCACCCATTTGTTCAGACCCTATTTTTACAAGATGCAATATCGGTGAAACTACGGCTAAAAGCAACCGAATAAAACTTAAAGTCCTGAACACCCATATCAATCGTTGCATAAGTATTCGCATGTATTTTATCCCCTCACCCCAACCCTCTCCCAGAGGGAGAGGGGGCTATGATGCAAATACTTATGCAACGATTAATAAAACTCGATCCAGTTGATATGAGTCAACGACAGCTTTCATGTATTTGAATAAAAAGACTGTTATACAACACGACTAGACGCGTTATTCATACCCACAAAGGCCGCATGTGAACATACAACTTATTATCAAGGGACAGACAGAAACGTCTCAGACCACCGAATACGTATGGCGAACGACCTGCGAAGAAATGGGCCTGTCACTACAGGTCGCCAACTCAGAAACCGACGAGGGTCAGGCGTTGATTAAGATACTGGCGCTACGCACCCTGCCTGCACTGGTGGTTGATAACCAGGTCATTGCCGTCGGTCAACCGGACAGGGGTATTGCTGAAAAAATTCTATATGCCCTGAAAGAAAAACCGGGTTAATATCCGTTTTGCGTACCTGCCATTCATTTATGATGCACGCCAAATAAATTCAAGATTCAAATTTAAACGCAGAGAGCACAAAGTGTGTCGATCGTGTTAGGCGTTTTTTGCCGTAACGCGGCATGATTATTCCCATTGATATAGGCCGGGTTACGCTGTCGCTAACCCGACCTGCCTGTGGGTGCTATGACACTTAATCCGACTCATAGCCCAGGTTGGGTGCAAGCCAGCGTTCCGTTTCTTCAATACTCATGCCTTTGCGCCGGGCGTAGTCTTCCACCTGATCGCGGTTGATCTTGCCGACTCCAAAATAACGTGACTCCGGGTGGCTGAAATACCAGCCGCTGACCGAGGCGGCCGGCCACATGGCATGACTTTCCGTTAACTCAACCCCGGCGTTATGGTGTGCGTCCAGCAATTGCCAGAGCAGGGGTTTTTCCGTGTGATCCGGACAGGCCGGGTAGCCTGGCGCCGGACGAATGGCGGTGTAATCTTCCTTGATTAACGTCTGATTATCAAAGTCTTCGGCCAGGCCCCCTGAGGGTGTCCAGCGTCCCGCTTCAATCCCCCAGTTTACATGGCGTATGCGATCATGCATGTGTTCGGCAAAAGCTTCCGCCAGCCGGTCCGCCAGCGCCTTGATCATAATCGCCTGGTAGTCGTCATGATCCTGCTCAAAACGCTTAACATGCTCATCAATACCCAGCCCGGCCGTGACTACAAAGGCGCCGACAACATCCTGTTTGCCCGAATCTTTCGGCGCCACAAAATCGGCCAGACAGTAGTTCGGCTTGCCCGGCGGCTTTTCGGTCTGCTGGCGCAGGTGGTGCAAAGTCATGCGCAGCTGCTGGCGACTGTCATCGGTGTAGATTTCGATATCCTCGCCAACGCTGTTGGCCGGGAAGAGACCGACCACTGCCCGCGCTCTGAGCCAGTGCTCGTCCACGATATGCGCCAGCATCGCCTCGGCATCGGCCAGCAGTTTTTTCGCCTCTACACCCTTTTGCGGATCATCGAGAATCTTTGGATAACTGCCTTTCATTTCCCAGGTATGGAAGAAGGGTGTCCAGTCGATATAGGGCACGAGAAAGGCCAGCGGCATGTCATCAAAAACCTGGATGCCGGAGATCTTGGGCACAGGCGGTGTGTACGTCGACCAATCGATATCGATGCGATTGCTACGCGCCTGCTCCAGTGTGAGCCAATGCGTCTTCGCCCGGCGCCCGGCGTGGTTGGCGCGCACGATCGCGTATTCCTCGCGGAGATTTTTCACGAAGTTGTCCTTCAGATCTTCGCTGATTAAATTCTGCGCCACGCCCACGGCACGTGAGGCATCCTTCACCCAGACCGTGGCTTCATGATAGTGCTGCTCGATTTTCACCGCCGTATGCGCTTTCGAGGTGGTCGCGCCACCGATCAGCAAGGGAATATCAAACCCCAGACGTTCCATTTCCTTTGCTACATGCACCATTTCATCCAGCGATGGCGTAATCAGTCCGCTCAGGCCGATGATGTCTGCCTCCTGTTCTTTGGCGGCCTCCATAATCTTGTTGGCCGGCACCATCACGCCCATGTCGATGACTTCAAAGTTGTTACACTGCAAAACCACGCCCACGATGTTCTTGCCGATGTCATGCACATCGCCCTTGACCGTGGCCATGAGGATCTTGCCATTGCTCCGACTGCCGCCGCCGTCTTTTTCCGATTCAATAAAGGGCAGTAGCCAGGCGACCGCTTTTTTCATCACCCGCGCCGACTTGACCACCTGTGGCAGAAACATTTTACCCGCGCCAAACAGATCCCCCACGGTATTCATGCCGTCCATCAAGGGGCCTTCGATCACTTCAATCGGACGGTCGAACTGTAACCGCGCCTCTTCGGTGTCTTCAGTAATATAAGAATCGATGCCTTTAACCAGCGCATGTTCGATGCGTTTTACTACCGGCAGGCTGCGCCACTCCAGATCCTCGACTTTTTTCCCGCTGCTGCCATCGCCCCGATATTGATCGGCAATCTCCAGCAGGCGATCGGTGGCGTCGTCACGCCGGTTGAGTACCACGTCTTCGACCCGCTCACGCAGGTCTTCCGGCAGATCATCATAAACGGCAAGCTGTCCGGCGTTGACAATGCCCATGTCCATCCCCGCCTGAATCGCGTGATACAGGAACACCGCATGGATGGCCTCACGCACCGGGTTGTTGCCGCGAAAGGAAAAGGAAACATTAGACACCCCGCCGCTGATCAGGGCATGGGGCAGGGTTTGCTTAATCTCGCGGGTGGCTTCGATGAAATCCACGCCGTAGTTGTTGTGTTCTTCGATGCCCGTGGCCACCGCGAAGATATTGGGATCAAAAATAATGTCCTCGGGTGGGAAATCCAGTTTTTCACGCAGCAGATGATAGGCGCGGGTGCAGATCTCGATCTTGCGTTCACGGGTATCCGCCTGGCCTTCTTCGTCGAAGGCCATGAGAATAATCGCCGCGCCGTACTGACGGCACAGGCGCGCCTGGTGCAGGAAGTTTTCCTCGCCTTCTTTGAGCGAAATGGAATTGACGACGCCCTTGCCCTGAATACACTTGAGTCCGGACTCGATAATGAACCACTTGGAAGAATCGATCATGATCGGCACCCGGGAAATATCCGGCTCCGAGGCAATCAGGTTGAGGAAGGTCACCATCGCCTTCTCACCATCGAGCATACCTTCGTCCATGTTGATGTCGATGATCTGGGCGCCGTTTTCCACCTGCTCACGAGCCACGCTCAGCGCTTCGTCATAATCCTCTTCGAGGATCAATCGCTTAAAGCGCGCCGAGCCAGTGACATTGGTACGCTCGCCTACATTGACGAAGAGTGAGTCCTCACCTATGTTGCAGGGTTCCAGACCACTGAGCCGGGTTTTCACCTCGATGTCGGGTATCTGCCGCGGCGGATATTGGCTCACCGCATCATGGATGGCCTTGATGTGCGCCGGGGTGGTGCCGCAGCAGCCACCGATGATATTCAGAAACCCGTTGCGCGCCCATTCCTCGATCTCGGCGGCCATTTGTTCCGGCGTCTCCTCATATTCACCAAATTCATTGGGCAGACCGGCATTGGGATGGGTGTTGATGTGGCAGTTGGCCAGGCCCGCGATCTCCTCGACATACTGGCGCAGTTCCTTCGCACCCAGGGCGCAATTGAAACCGAAGCTGAGGGGATTGACATGGCTTAGCGAATTCCAGAAGGCCTCCGCCGTCTGCCCCGACAGGGTGCGCCCGGAGGCATCGGTAATCGTGCCGGAGATCATCACTGGCAGTTTCAGACCGTGTTCTTCAAAATAGCTTTCAATAGCAAATAGTGCAGCCTTGGCATTCAAGGTGTCAAAAATGGTTTCCACCAGCAGGATATCGCTGCCACCTTTCACCAGCCCATGAATGGCTTCAAGATAAGATTCTTTCAGCGTATCGAAGTTGATATTACGGAAACCGGGATTATTCACATCCGGGGAGATGCTGGCGGTGCGGTTGGTTGGACCAATCACGCCAGCGACAAAGCGCGGCTTGTTTTTACTGGCGAACGCATCACAGGCGGCGCGCGCCAGACGCGCTGACTCATAGTTCAGCTCGTAGGCCAGGGACTCCATGTGATAATCCGCCATCGACACCGAGTTGGCATTGAAGGTATTGGTCTCAACGATGTCGGCTCCGGCCTCAAGATAGGCCTGGTGGATGTCACCGATGATCTTCGCCTGGGTCAGGGAGAGCAGATCGTTGTTGCCCTTGAGATCGCTGTCCCAATCGGCAAAGCGCTGGCCGCGATAATCCGCCTCTTCCAGTCTATAGCTCTGGATCATGGTGCCCATGGCGCCATCGAGAATCAGAATCCTTTCTTTGAGTACCTGTTCGAGTGTTTTCATCACGCCGCCGTCATCATAAAACGCCGGATTTTAGCACGCTGTTGCCAGATCCGGTATGTCCCAAGAAGGTTAGTACCTTAGAAATGATTTTCTGTGCATTTTGCAGAAAATTATTTCGTGAAGGTACTTATCTTGTGGTTTATCCAGGTTAGGGGAACAGCGGTGATCTTGCCATTTAAAGTGTCCGCAGCAAACGGTGCATTACCGATGAAACCCGCAATACCCTCTAATCTTTGAGTGATGAGCTTCCCGCGTTACACTTCATTCATGCAGAAACTGATTAAAATGCCCAAGGCGCTGATGCGCCCTATCGGCCAGGCCATTGCTGAGCATGACATGATCCGAGAAGGTGATCGGGTTGTGCTCGGTTTATCCGGCGGCAAGGATTCGCTCACCCTGTTGCATGCCCTGCGCCGTCTGCAACACCATGCGCCGATTCATTTTGAGCTGGCCGCACTCACCGTTGACCCGCAAATCGAGGGCTTTCACCCCGTACATTTGAAAAACTACCTGGCGGATCTGGATATCCCGTATTTTTATGAGTCCCAGCCTATCGCCGAACAGGCTGAAAGCCAGTTAAAGAATGATTCCTTCTGCTCCTTCTGTTCGCGCATGAAACGCGGCATCATGTACCGCAGCCTGCGCCGGGAAGGCTACAACGTGCTGGCCCTGGGGCAGCATCTGGATGATCTGGCCGAAAGTTTCCTCATGTCCGCCTTTCGCGGCGGCCAGTTGCGTACTATGAAAGCCCATTATCATAATCGTGAAGGGGACATTCGCATTATCCGCCCTATGATCTATGTACGCGAGCGCCAAACCCGCGCCTTCGCCGATACAGCCCGGTTGCCCGTTATTGCCGACAGTTGCCCCGCCTGTTTTGATAGGCCCACCGAGCGTGAACATATGAAACAACTACTGGCGAAGGAAGAACAGCACAACAAGACGCTGTTCAAAAGCCTGCTGACGGCTATGAGTCCCTTGCTATCAAAAACCCGTGCAGAATAAACCCGGCGTAATAATGATTCTGAGTGTTCTGAAAATTTTGGCCCGTATTCCGCTCCCTGTTTTGCACCTTGCCGCCTGGCCACTGGGGCTGCTGCTGATCCTCATCCCCAACAAACAGCGTCACTGCGCCCGGATCAATGTCCGGATCTGCCTGCCCGATCTGTCTTTTCTACAACGGCAATGGCTGTGGATGCGCAGCCTGATTGAAACCGTCAAAACCCTGCTGGAATCGCCTCGGCTCTGGCTGGGGGAGCAGGAGAAGGTGCTTCAACTGATACGCAAGGTTGACGGACTGGAAGCCGTAAAGCAGGCAACGAAGAAAGGCAAGGGGGTAATTTTCATCGCCCCACACCTGGGCAACTGGGAAATAATTGGGCAATTCTACTCACATCACTTTCCCATGGTGCTCATGTACCGCCCCCAAAAAAACCGGGCGCTGGATGACATTATTCGCCGTGGCCGTGAACGCTTTGGCGCTCAACTGGTACCCTCAACCCGTAAGGGACTGGCCCTGCTGCTGAAAAGCCTGCGTGAAAATAAAACCATCGGCGTTCTACCGGATCAGAATCCCGGCGCGGGTGCCGGTGTCTACGTGCCTTTTTTTGGGGTTGCCGCCAACACCCCCATCTTTGCCACCCGTCTCGCCAGCCGCACAAACGCCGCCGCCTTCATCGTCACCGCCGAGCGCCTGACTTTCGGCCGCGGCTATCACCTGCATATCGAAGCGGCCAGTCAATGCCTATATGATAAAGAGGTGGAAACCGGTGCGGCCTGCATGAACCACGATATGGAAAAAATTATTCTGCGACGGCCTGGACAATACTGGTGGGGTTACAATCGTTTTCGCCATCGGCCCGAGGGTGAACCTGAAATTTATTAAATTGGCAAAACTGTTTTCAGCAAAACATCCTGTCATGTTTACATAAAAAATAAACGCTGAATGAATAGCGTTTATTTTAATCGTTGCATAAGGACATGCCGTTGATAATTTTTATAGTCTTAACGGCTTTTATGGCGAGAGCTTATTGGCTCAAGTGAACCCATTAACTCTCGCCATAAAAATCCATCTAGTTATTATTTTTCAGCACGTTATCTTGAAAAGTCGTGCGAACAATCCAGGCTTAAAACTTAACCTGCGCCCACAGACCGATTTCGTCGTATTTCCCTTGATTGACGCCGCCGATGGTACCATTGCTGGTTTTAATGCTGCCATTCTCGACTTTATCGTGCTTGTAAACCAAGGCCAGATCCACATTTTTACGTGCCTGATAAGATACCCCAAGGTTATAGTAAGTATCTTTGAGGCTTGAATTCAGATCTTTGCTGGGCTGGGCATGATCATAACGGGCAAAAACAGCAATTTTTTTCGCCGGTTTCACGGTAACCCACGCTGAGTAACCTGCTGCCTTGTCACTGGGGCCGGTTTTCACTGCTGTTTTCGTATAATTGTCCGCACTGAAATACTCAGCACCGACATTAACAATACTAAGGCGATAATCGACAAGGAAATTCACCCGAGTCGCTGTATTCGTAGCGGTGCTGGTCGTCTGGGTTTCCTGACCCAGTTTGCCGCTGTAAAACCCTGCCGCCAGGGTAAGATTTTTTACCGGTGTTGCACTGATACGACCTTCGATATCCATGCTCTTTGAACGTGAAGGATTTTTGTAACCATTGCCATTAACCATGGAAACAGCGTACTGCACGGAATTATTAAGCAATTTACCTTTCAGGTGTAAACCCCAATCGGCAGAAGTACCAAATTTGAGTCTGTCGATAAGAACATTTTCTACATAGCGATACCCATACATGTGCTCGGCAAACGGCACCCAGGGCAAATCGGCAGAACCAATCCGCAACACCGCAGCATCGGAAAATTTAACTTGTAGATATGCTTTTTTAACATACAGCTGGGTTGCCTGTGCTTTACCGCTGTCATATTTAAAGTCGGTGGTTAAATTTGCTGAAAACATATTGTCAAAAACATGGTTAACCCCCAGATAAAAACGTTTACCATCGGCGCCCATCCCGCTTGGATCGGTCTTTTGTCCATCACTGCTCTTACTAATATTGGTAACATCCAGATAGGCCTTGCCGCCCACGGTGGTTTTACCGCTTTCAGCGGCAACAGCAGTAAGGTTTATACTCACACAAGCCGCTACAATGGCAGCGGTTAATAGACGTTTTTGCATTCAGTTTGCTCCTGTTTTAGTCTGAATCGGCATGATGCTGCAATAGGCGGCACCACTGCCTTGCTCAAAAAGTGTGAAGATTTTATGTCAGTTATATTAAGCAAACATGACTAAAGTGTGATGTTTTCGTGAGAACGCAATTAAAGTGAGGTTTTGGCCTGTAATAAGCCTGAATCTTATCTTATTGAACCTATTGGATATATTTGTATTTAAAAAGCCGGCTTCAGTTTCTGGCGCCGTCGCAGCAAGCTGACAGGGGACTCCATCGTCGAATGCATTAAATAAATATGACCAAGATATAACATTTTATGACAATGACATTTAACGACGGTTTTTAAACACAAACACACAGGCATAGATCTCAGGCATCATGGCCCGAAAAATATTTCTATCTTATTTTGAGGATTTAAGAGGTTGACTGGTTAGCGAATCGATTTAGTAACGATTACTGATAGTAGCCGTCATTCTGCAATACTATCATCATAATCAATAATCAACGGCGCATGGTCGGAGAACCATTTATCCTTGTAAATAGATGCGGCCCTGACCTTGTCCCTCAAACCCGGCGTGATGATCTGGTAGTCGATACGCCAGCCGACGTTGTTGGCACGGGCGTTGCCACGATTTGACCACCAGGTATATTGATCCGTTTCCCTGTTCACCTCTCGAAAGGCATCAACGAAGCCCACCTTATCAAAGAGTTTATCCAGCCAGGCGCGTTCCTCGGGGGTGCAACCAGAGTTTTTCTGATTGCTTTTCCAGTTTTTGATATCAATTTCTTTATGCACGATATTGAAGTCGCCGCAGATGATAAATTCACGCCGCTGGCGCCGCATAGCCTTGAGATCCTCAAGAAAGTCACCCATGAATTTCAGCTTATTGGTCTGGCGTTCCTCGCTGGAGGAACCGGAGGGCAGATACAGGGAGGCGATGCTCAGCCTGTCCAGATCGATCTGGATGTAGCGGCCTTCTTTATCCGCATGTTCCCAGCCCAGCCCGCTAGTAATGGTATCCGGCTCGGTACGTGAATAAATCGCCACCCCGCTGTAGCCCTTTTTCTCGGCGTCGAAATAATAACAGTAGTAGCCTTCGGGATAGAACAGGCTGTCGTCAAGCTGATGTTCCTGCGCCTTGGTTTCCTGGAGGCACACCACATCGGCATCCTGCTCTTTGAGCCAGTCGAAGAACCCTTTTTTCGCGGCGGCACGAATGCCGTTTACATTTGCCGTAATGACACGCATGATTGTTTTCCGGAGATTTGAAAAAAAGGGTATCATACCTGCTAAAAAACACGCCTGTCTCCCTTGCCACTCAAATCCCTGATCATCATGCACCACTACCAGAAAGCCTTTATCGAATTCGCCCTGTCGCTGAATGTCCTGCGCTTCGGGGAGTTCACCCTGAAATCGGGACGCACCAGCCCCTATTTTTTCAACGCCGGTCTGTTTAACTCCGGCCGCTCACTGGCCCGACTGGGACAATTTTACGCCGAAGCCCTTGTCGATAGCGGGATCGAATATGATGTCATGTTCGGCCCGGCCTACAAGGGCATCCCGCTAGCGGCGGTCACCACCGTGGCTCTGGCGGAACACCATCAGCAGGATGTGGCCTACTGTTTCAACCGCAAGGAAGCCAAGGATCACGGCGAAGGCGGCAACATCGTCGGCGCGCCGCTGGCCGACAAGGTGCTAATCATCGATGACGTGATCACCGCCGGCACCGCCATCCGTGAATCCATGCAGATCATCGAACAGGCCAACGCCACCCCCGCAGGCGTCATCATTGCCCTGGATCGGCAGGAAAAAGGGACCGGCGAGCTATCCGCGATTCAGGAAGTGGAACAGCAATACAATATTCCGGTGCTGAGCATCATCACGCTCGAACACCTGATCCGCTATCTTGAAGAAGAACCGGAAATGCAGGGCAAACTGGAATCTGTGCGCGCCTATCGTAAGCAGTACGGGGTTTGAGCAGGACTTGCCAGTTTATGGGTGGCAAGTGCTACACTAGAGGGCAAGCCCGGAAAAATCGGTGCGGGCAACGGCAACAGATCCGCACTACCCCGGCAAAAGCGGAGAAGGTATTTGCCACCCACGAGACTACAGACAGAATTCGGTATTCAAATATCGTTTAATCTCTTTGGGTGTCATTCCCCGCTGCTTGCAGCGAAAAATAGTAGAATGAGTAGAGCGAAGAAGCGCGAAGTCCAGGGAAAACCCACCAGCATGCTACAGCTTAATACCCCGTCAGCTTGCGGCGGAATTCTTTATTCGGGACAGTTTTTTTCCAGGCTGGATCTACAAACCGTTATACCCAGCAGAAATATGAGCCAAAAGATAAAACTTACCGGTATTCGTATTTTTATACTGAGCTGTCTCATCATGAGCAGCACCCGCCTCAGCGCACGCGACATCCGATGCTGGCAGAACCATGAAAATATACGTGAATGCGGCACCCACGTGCCACCTGAATTTTCCCAGCATCGCATTGAGGTTCTGAACGAGCAAGGTATTGTCATCAAGGTTCTACCCGCAGCGAAGACTAAAGCAGAACTGGCCGAAATTGCCCGCCGCAAAAAAATAGAACAGAAAAAACAGCGACAGATTGCCGAACGCAAGCGCAAGGATAATATCCTGCTACAGACCTATACCACGGAAAGGGATCTGCGCATTGGGCATGAAAATAAAATGGCTGCCATAAAAAGCATCATCGATATCACCAATAGCAATACCCGCAGTTTGCAGCACAATCTGGCCAGGTTGCAGAAACGCGCCGCCGATTACGAACGTAGCGGCCAGAAAACACCGGGGATACTCACGGCAGATATGGAAAATCTGATGCGTCAGATAAAGGATAACGACGACTTCATCAGCAAAAAACAGCGGGATTTGATCGGCCTGAGCAAACAGTATGATACCGATCTGGCGCGCTACCGGCTACTGAAACAGGGCAAGGTCAAATACGAGTAAGCGCCGCTAAATAGCGGTTCCAAATACCCGTGCACTGTAGGACTGACCGTTCGTCCTGAGCCTGTCGAAGGAAGCCTGTCGAAGGAAGCCTGTCGAAGGA
>ENA-ORDP01000853-ORDP01000853.1-marine-sediment-metagenome-genome-assembly--contig:-NODE-853-length-18438-cov-4.204047_pt1 | contig 18438 bp, 16 predicted proteins | sample MGYA00248627_ERZ508539 | MGnify/ENA primary metagenome ERZ508539 (study PRJEB26208, sample SAMN05571518) | marine sediment metagenome | biome: deep sea; feature: Hydrothermal vent; material... | reverse complement strand
GTCCGGTTGCAAACGGTCCATAAAAGCGGTCACCAGGTGGGTTTTGTGAAGCTTTTTCATGGCCAATTGCCGCGCCCGGGCCAGTGCACGTCCAATCACCTGCTCCGACATATCCTGCAAGGTCACCTGCATGCCTTGCAGTGCACACCAGGCAGCAATATCTCCACCCATGACTCCTGCACCGATAACATGAACATGGCTGAAGCGGATATTCGCTGGTGCCTTGTCAGCCAACCCCTTGAGCCGTTGCTGCAGCAGGAACAGCCGCAGCAGGTTCTGTGCACTGTCCCCCATTACAAGATCGGCAACGGAGCTTCTCTCGGCATCAAACAGACTGTCATTAGCCGCACCGTGACGGGACCAGATATCGATCAGGGCATACGGTGCAGGGTAATGTTTCGCTTGAAGATGGCGCAAGCTAAGTTGGTGGCGCAAATAGGTTGCTGTGACGTGCCGAAATACCGGTTTGTCCGCCAATGCCGGGAGAAAACCCGGCACCTGAAGCGGACGATTACTCAGCAAGCATTGCCGGGTAACCCGATCCAGGTGCCGGTGTGGCACAATCTGGTCGACCAGGCCGATCCGCCGGGCCCGACTCGCCGAAATTTGCCGACCACTGAGCATTAACGCCATAGCGGACGGTGCACCGAGCAGGCGGATACTGCGGGCCACTCCACCGAAACCCGGATGAATGCCCAACATCACTTCGGGAAAGCCCAGTCGTGTACTCGGTGCATCTTCTGCAACCCGGTACCGACAAGCCAGAGCCATTTCCAGCCCACCACCCAGGCAATGACCATGAATACGGGCACAGGTGGGTACCGGAAATTCTGCCAGCTTTAGAAATACCTCATGTGCCAGCGTCATAAAAGCCAAGGCCTGCGCCCGGTCAATGACCCCGGCAATAGACTTAACATCAGCACCGGCAACAAAACCGGCTGCTTTGTCGGAGGCAATGATCAAGCCCTTAGGCGGCGCCTGCTGCAGCTTGTCGAGTTGCGCGCCCAGGCTCTCGAGGATCTGCTGGTTGAGTGAATTCACTGAAGATTCCGGGGCATCAAGCCACAGCCAGGCGATCTCGTGATCATCCGTTTGGAGCCGCCAGGATGGCTGGTTTTTTTGGTCGCTACTGGGCATGAATGTTTACACCCTCTCGACCATCATGGCACCGCCCTGGCCGCCACCGATACACAGGCTGGCAATGCCGGTCTTAGCCTGGTGCTGCTGCAGGGTGTGCAATAAATGCAGCACGATGCGTGCACCCGTGGCCCCAACCGGATGGCCGATACCGATCCCACCACCATCAACATTCAGACGTTCACGATCAATTGTACCGAAGGCTGTTTTAAGGCCGAGATATTGCCGGCAATAACCGGGGTCTTGCCACGCGGCCAGGCAGCTCAACATCTGCGCTGAGAAAGCCTCGTTGATCTCCCAGTAATCGATGTCGTCAAGTTTGCGACGACGACGCTTCAACATGGCAGTGACTGCATGCACCGGCCCAAGACCCATAGAGGCCGGGTCCAATGCGGACCATTGGCAATCGACCAGGCGCCCCAGTACAGGTAGGTCGTAACGTTTTACGGACGCTTCGCTGGCCAGTATCAGGACCGCAGCCCCATCAGTAATCTGGGCGCTGTTACCTGCAGTAACACGTCCACCCACGGGATCGAACACCGGACGCAACTTCGCTAAAGCCTGCATGGAGCTGTCGCGGCGCAGACCGGTATCCGCATCATAAACATGGCCTTGCTGATCAAACAAGGGCACAATTTCCTGCAATCGTCCTTCATCCTGCGCCGCAGCTAATCGTCGATGTGATTCCACGGCATAGGCATCCATGGCCTCGCGATCGATACCAAATTGTTGAGCAATTTTCTCTGCCGTCTGGCCCATGGAAAGTCCAACCACCGGGTCGCGCAGGCCCCGCAACAAACCGATGATCGGTTTCAAATATCGGGGGCGTAGTGCCAGCACGGCCTGCAGCTTTTGCTGCCAGCCGCGGGCACTGTTCAGGCGAGCCAACCAAGCCACCATCGACTCCTGCCACAATAATGGCGCATGACTCATCGCCTCAACACCACCTGCCAATACCATCTCGGAGCGACCACTGCTGATGTTCATGGCCGCCGCATCCAATGCCTGCATCCCGGAAGCACAATTGCGTTGTACCGTCCAGGCTGGCACCTGGTCACCGCAGCCACTGCGCAGGGCGATCACACGAGCGATATTGACTTCATCCGGCCCTGGAATAACACAGCCGAAAATGACCTCATCAAATGCAGTAGGCTCAAAAGGCTGTGCCAACAACAGCGTACGACTGGCTGCTGTCGCCAGATCAGCTGCACGAAACGGCCCCGGTTCGCCTGCTACCTTGAGAAACGGCGTGCGTCTGCCATCGACTACCATCACGGGACGGCCTGTATACATCACACACTCAAAGACTTAGCATTACAGTACATGATGCTTGGAGTGTAGCATAATTCACAAAGTTCCGGTGATAGCCACGCCGTTGCAGGTAGTGCAATATACAGGCCTTGAAGGTTGTCCGAGAACGAACCTCCTAAGGGATTACGATTTTTTGCGGATTCCCAACTGATATTCTTTCGGATCCCCGGGCGGATAAATCTCCAGGGCTGGCAGCAACAGCTGATAGCCCCGTACGGAAGCCCACTCCTTCATCGCCTGATAGGCTTTATACGAACCCATCAGGGTACCACCGGAAAACCGCACTCGTAGCACCTCTCTGGGCTGAATCAAACCTTCCTGCAAATCTGTCGGCACAACGGCCCGATCAGACAGAAGGTATCCAGTCTTACTACGGCGATTTTCCGGCTTGACCTGACCATTATCATCCAGCAGCAGGGCAAAGGCCGTTTTCGCCACAAGTCCTGCTTTTTCCAAAGATTGCGCAACACGTTTTATTGTTGGTTCAATTTGATTATAGGGGCCAACGTGCGGTAGATAAGCAATCCGGTAGGATGGAGCCTGTACTCGTTCAACATCAACACGGGTAAACAAGCCAAGATAAAAGAGCACAGCCAAGGTACCAAACAGAGCCGTGGCAATACCAACCAGCACCGTGGCAAGAAATTTATTGGATATCTGTCTCTTCTGTTCTGTCATCGTTGTAGGGTGCTCGTTAAAAAAGTGGCTACCGCCCATTGAGGGACTCTTCATCAGGTAGGATAGCATATTCATGTTGAATTCATTCGACTGTGTCTGTCCGAGCCTGTTCCCTGCCACTACGCTGGGCTATAATGCTCCGCGTCAAGAGCCGCTTCGCACACCAGAAAGAATCCACCAGTGAACAAAGGGATACCAACAAAAAAGCGTGTCAACACAGGCCTGCTGCTCGGTATCGCATTGACCTTTGCTTTGCTGATTGGCCTTCTCTCCAGATACGTCAGCCAGCACCAACCCAACGCCAAAGTTACGAAACAGAAAATTGTCCCGGGCCAAATTAATGCCTTTAGGGAACAAGTCAACAAAATGGTTTCCCGTTATACCGTACGCCGTGAGCGGGGCATTCCTATCGTCCACCCACCCGCTGGCTCTGATATCTATCTGCTGGCCCGAAATTACAACTGGGGACACTACATTCTTGAGCTGGAGCGGGGAAAGCCGTATCGTCTGCACCTGGCGAGCCTGGATATGCGCCACGCCATCGTGGTTCACGAGCTACGCCTGATGTATCGTATCAAGCCGGACGAATTTAAGGTAGTGAAGTTTACACCGGATAAAGCAGGGCGTTTCCAGCTACTTTGCGGTGAGTGGTGTGGCATTGGCCATGCCTCTATGACGAACCAACTGCTAGTTACCGATGCACCTCCCCAAGGCTGATTACTCCAAGAATGATTACTACTTTCTAACAGAGAAAACCCGATGAACTATTTCCTCCCCTTGAACGAAAAGCCTAAAGATAAAATTGCCGTTGCCTGGTTGTATGTGGCGGTCGGCTTTCTTCTCGCCTCCGGGATTTATCCCTTGCTGCTGGCACTGGCCCGAACAACTTATGACATGCCCTGGAAAGATTTTTTTTACACCGCACTGGTGCTTCACGTGGATTTCACTGTGCTATGGTGGTTACTCGCCATCGGTGGGGTTTTCTGGACCTTAAACTCGACCAACCGTGCCAGCGGCAGCGCCTGGCTGGCATTAGTGCTGGTTATAGCTGGAGGTATTCTGGTTGCCATATCACCGCTTACCGGTAAAGCCAATCCCCTGACCAATAACTATGTACCAATGCTGGAAAATCGCTATTTCATCAAGGGTATGATTGTTTTTGGTGGTGGAATTCTGATCCTGGCCCTGCGCAGCATCATCTTCATACCACTTAAGAGTACCTTTCGTGATGACCCGCAAGGTACCCTGCGATTCGCGATCTGGACTGCAGCCGTGACCACACTGCTCTCCATACTGGCACTGTTTTGGAGTTGGCTGCAGCTATCCGGTGACCTCCTGCACCGAGCCTATTATGAACCACTGTTCTGGGCCGGTGGTCATATTCTGCAATTCACCCATACCGCATTGCTGGCAGTCTGCTGGCTGTGGTTGATGAATCTTTGTGGGTTGAAAACTCCGCTTAGCTCAAGAATTTTGTTTGCTGCATTAGCCTTCAGCCTGGTTATTGTGCTGTTTTCTTTTCTGCCTTTTGTTCAATACCGCAGTGGCGAACCCGAATTCGTCCTTTTCTTTGTCCGCTTGATGGAGGATGGCAATGGCATCACCCCGTTTGTGATCGGCATTGCGGTACTGTGGGCTGTGTTGAAATGCCCGGCCCCCTCCACTGATAACAGGCACCTCTATCTGGGCTTGCTCTGTTCACTACTGCTGTTTGCTGTGGGTGGTATCCTCGGGCTGTTTATCGGCACCAGCAGCACCTTGATTACCGCCCACTACCATGGCTCCACGGTCGCCATCACCATGGCATTCATGGCCATGACCTACTACTGGCTACCCGGCTTTGGTTTTACCAAACCCAACCTGAGATGGGCCAAAATCCAGATCTTGACCTATGCCTTTGGGCAACTCCTGCATATTACCGGACTCGCCTGGGGCGGTGGCTACGGCATGAAACGTAAGGTTCTCGGGACCACACAGGACCTGCAAATCCATAGCTTTATCTCTCCACAGGATCTGATCGGCGTCGGCGGTGTGATCTCTGTACTGAGTGGTATTCTATTCGCTGTCGTGGTGTTACCGGTGATGTTGCGTGGTAGAAAAACAGCTACCCATTCCGTTACTTCCGGGGAAAACCATGCCAACAAGTAGAAGTAATGACCGCCAGATTGCCATCTGGCTATTTCTGGTCTGTGCCGCAATCCTGTTCATGCTGGTTCTCGGTGGTGCTACCCGCCTGACTCACTCCGGCCTGTCGATGGTGCAGTGGGACCCGTTAATGGGCTGGATTCCGCCATTGACTGACTCACAATGGAGTACATCCTTCCAGCATTATCAACAGACTCCCGAGTTCTACAAACTCAATATTGGCATGGATTTACAGGGCTATAAACAGATTTTCCTGCTCGAGTATGTGCATCGAGTCTGGGGGCGTTTGCTCGGAGTTATTTTTCTGCTGCCGTTTCTCTATTTCCTGATCAAAGGAAAGATTAAGCCATCGCTGCGGCCAAAACTGATCATCATGTTCATTCTTGGTGGACTACAAGGTGTTCTGGGTTGGTATATGGTCAAAAGCGGGCTGGTCGATCAGCCACATGTTAGTCCATATCGTCTTACCGCCCATCTGCTGACGGCCTTTATTCTCTATGGCTATATTTTCTGGCAAGCACTGGCCCTGTTTTTTTCACGCTCCACTGACCACAACCCACAACTGATGGGGCTGCAGCGCTTTGCCTGGTTGATCGCCGGCCTGGTGTTTACCACCGCTGCATCCGGGGGCTTTGTTGCCGGCCTGAAGGCCGGTTTCGCATTCAATACCTTTCCTTTGATGAACGGTCGTTTTGTACCGGAGTATTACCTGCTATACCAGCCTTGGTACAGTAATCTGTTCGAGAACATCGCCGCAGTACAATTTGATCATCGTCTACTGGCAGAGTCGGTCCTCGTGCTGATCGTGGGATTGTTTCTTTACTGCCGTCGGCTGCAGCTCGATCGTTTCATCATCACGGCACTGTGGCTGATCCTGCTCGCCGTTATCGTACAATTTGCGCTGGGTGTTTCCACCTTGCTACTGGTGGTCCCGACCTCGCTGGCGGTGATCCATCAGGCCGGTGCCCTGTTATTATTTACCGCTGCACTATTTTTGCTGTTTGCTGTTCGTGGCTCACCCACAAGCTCATAATTGCTTCAGGTAGGCAATGATATCCTGACGCTGCTGTGCAGATTTGATCCCCGGGAAAACCATGGTTGTCCCGGGTTTGACTGCTGCCGGATCTTTTAGCCACAGATCCAGGGTTTGCACATTCCAGCGTGCAAACGGGATCCCCTGTGAAGTTGGAACACGGCCAATAATCCCCAAAAGACTGGGGCCGATTTTACGCATATTTTTATCAATATAATGGCAGGATGCACACTTCTTCTTTACCAGGCTGGCCCCGGGCAGAGTGTTTTGCTGGTAGTTTTTCTTCATGCTGTTGATGAAATTCATTAAGGCGGATGGCTCTTCGCTATTGCCGCAGGCGGCCAAGGCCAATACCAGGCTGAGTCCGAGTATCCGTACCGACCAGTACCGTACCCGGCCTGTAGATAAGTCAGCTTTGCGGGTACTTGCGCTCCGACCCTGTGCACTATGCGACATCACGACCCAGTGCTCCGTTACCTTGGCATGTCTCAACGATGAGGTAATGGTCAAGTCATAGACCAGAAAATAAACACGAAATATACAACCATTACCAATGCCAGCACCAACCCACCAATCGTTTTTTTACGATTACGCTGTACTTCGCCCTTGTCCTGTTCGCTCACCCTACCCTCCGGATTAATCAATGCATCAACGTCGCTTTGCTGACCTTCATATCATGAGGGATCCTGGACCAAAGTTCGCGAGCCCGACGTTTAGCCTGTTCAAATTGCCGGGCTGATAACTTCGCAGTCATGACTCGCAAACTATCCTTGGCATAACGGTCACCCAAACTGGTTGCCAACCAGAACCACGTGGCTGCGGTAACCGGCTCTTTGGCACCACCATCTCCAAATAGATACATCTGACCAAGATAAAACTGAGCCTTTGGATGCCCCTGTAGAGCCGCTTTCTGTAACCATTCCCTTGCCTTGACAAGGTTCTTATCGACCCCGGCACCACGCGCAAAAAGCAAGCCGAGACGATATTGCGCCAGCCGGTTGCCCTGGTCTGCCGCTTTTATCAGCAAGCCCGCAGCCTGCCGATACTGCCGTTGTTGGAGGAGTTGACGAGCCTTAAGGTAGCGCTGCTGTGAGATTTCTGCTTGTCCATCTGCGCTCGAGATCACCTTGCCAGCAAATGCGGTGGGTGATAACAACAGCAGGGTAAACAGCAAGAAAGGAATAGGGTATATGGGGAAAACCACAGGCCACTGCAGATCAAACCGCATCAATCACCATGCTCCCAAACAATAAGATTAAATAGATAATTGAGTAGGCGAAAATACGCATATCACAATCTCTATCAGAACGCAAAAATCGTAACGACATAAAGATAAACACAGCATTTAGCAGTACGGAAGCGAGCAAAAAATAGCCTCCAGCCATCCCCAGAAAATAAGGCAGGGTAGTCAATGGGCCCAACACCAAGGCGTACAGAAAGATACGTATTTTTGTGGTCTGAACACCTCGCGCTACCGGCACAACCGGAACATGCACGCTGGCATATTCGTTACGGTACTTCAATGCCAGACTTAAGGCATGTGGGTGTTGCCAAATCAACATAATAAAAAATAGAGTCCAGGCCTCAAGCCCCAGCTGCCCGGTTACCGCCGCGAACCCAACCACCGGGGGGACTGCTCCAGCGAGCCCTCCAAAGGTGTTAGCCCAGGGTGAGCGCCGCTTCAGCCACATGGTATAAACACCGACATAGCCGACCACACCTGCTGCCGTAACAGTTGCTGAGAGCAGATTAACCATCCCTGCCATGGTCAGGAGTGAAAATACAATAAGTATGATCCCGAGTACCATGGCGACACGCACTGAAGCATCTCCAGCTGCCAGCGCCCGCTGTGATGTTCGGGGCATAGCGGCGTCTATATCGCGATCATAGACATTGTTCAACATACAGGAGCCACCAACTGCGAGCCCCAGGGTGATGAACGTCCAGAGAATCAAATTCCACTGCGGCAACACTCCATGGTTGCCAAAATATATTCCGGTTAATGCTGCCACCAACGACAAGCCAACAATGCCCGGCTTGGCCAGCTCAAAATAACTGGATACGATGGACTTAGTACCGGTTCCGGCGGTCTGGGTCATCAACTGGTTAACCATTCTTTTATTGCCTCCCCGTATAGTAACAGGATCTCCCCGAAAGGGGGGAGATCCAAAATACCCGTTTGCCTCCACTTGCTACGGCAATCAGGACGATGAAAATGCCGGTTTTGGATTGTCGATATAATTGTATGGATGCCAGTCTTTCGCCACCGAAACCGGGGACGGAAAATTACCCTGACCGGCGATAAGTGCCGTAGAGGTCCACTCCAGTGATTGTGATCCCCATGGGTTCTGGGTTGATTTTTCACCCTTGAGCATGCCATGAATCCAGGTAAACAGCATCAACAGGACACTGGCAAACGTAATATACAAGCCAATCGTCGAGATATACTGCATATTGACTATCGTAGTATTGTCAGCGAACTGCTGATAATCCATATAGCGCCTTGGCATGCCGGCAATACCGGCGATATATAACGGACCCATCACCACATTCATGCCGACAAAAAAGCCGATTGCGCTGAGTTTCGTCCAGGATTCCTTGCAACGCCGACCTGTCAATTTTGGAAACCACCAGAATACGCCGGCAAAAATTGCCATACTGCCGGAAACCGCCATCACATAATGAAAGTGACTCATGATGACATAAGAGTCGGAGATTCCGTAGTCGACCGAACTTAAGGCATTCGGGATACCGGTTAAGCCACCAAATACCAGCATCATCCAGCCTCCCATAGCCCACAACATGGGGCCGGTGTACTGGATTGAGCCTTTATACATGGTAGCCACCAAACTCAGCATCAGCAATCCAAATGGTAGTGAAATCAGCAGCGTGGTAAACGATTGCAGCACCCGCAGCCAGTCAGGCAGCCCGGCAATGAAGGCATGGTGTACCCAGACATCGCCACTGGCCGGAATAAAGGCCAAAAAGGCATAAACAGTAGTTTTATAACTAAATACCATATTCTTCGCGGAAGTCGAGAATATCTCAAAAATAATGCCCATAAACGGCAACAGGATCACATAGACCGCCGGATGCGAATAAAACCAGAATAGATTCTGGTACAGCAGCACGTCACCGCCTACCTCGGGGTTGAAAAAACCGAACCCCAGGTATTTGTCCAAAGACAGCAGCAAAACCGACGCAGCCAACACCGGAACAAAGATCAGCTGCATAATATTGGCAGTAAAGACAGCCCATACGGTTATCGGCATCTGGAACCAGCCCATCCCCTTGCAGCGCATGAAGGCAACGGTTGACGCCAGATTCACGGCCCCCAGCACGGAAGACATTCCGATAGTCACAACCACCGTTGTGTACAGTGCGGTATTCCCCGCCAGGTCGGTTAAGGAATATGGCGGATAGCCCGTCCACATGCCGTTGAAGTGATCCGGAATAATCAGGTTTGCCAGGGCGGTCAGAATCCCGGACCACAGCATCCAGATACTCAGGGCATTGACGCGTGGAAAGGCCATGTCCTTGGCCCCAATCATAATCGGTACCGCATAATTCGCGACAAACCCCAATAATGCGGGGATCTGAAATCCCAATATCATCACCGCGCCATGCATGGTCAGCCACAGATTATATATGTTACCGTCACTGGTGATATCAGGTCCCACGCTACCCAGCTCAATACGCATCAGGGTCGCCGCCATACCCGCCACAGCAAAAGCTGCCAGCGAAGCGATCAGGTACCAGACCCCAATGACCTTATGATCCAGGGTGAACAACCACTCCTTGGCCGTTTTTGGCCAACCCGGCGTTCCATTCGGCTCATGTCCCATTGTTGTACTCATCATTTAACTCCCTCCTTACTGAACGGCTTTTATCGATAACGGAGCGCCAGTCGTGATACTGGCAACTTGTTGGCTACTGGTGTTCTTGTCCATCACGGCAGCCAGTTCTTCTGCCATCCATGCGTCATAATCTTTCTGGCTCAGCACAATCAACTTACCGAACATCTTCGAATGATTTGGTCCACAATATTCACGGCAGGTAATCACCGTCTTACCTATTTTATCCGGCATAAACCATTCCCAGGTGATCCGCCCGGGCATAACGTCCTCACTGACGTGGTACTTATCCAGGTAATGGGAATGGATCACATCCTCGCTGATCATACGCAAAACCACTGGCTTACCCACCGGTACCCGCAATTCATTATCTGCATCTACACCGTCACCATAGTCATAATTCCAGTTCCACATCGAGGCGGTAACCTTGATTTCCTGGGCATTGGCCGGTACTTCCCGCATCTGAGTATGCAATTCGTAGGCTTTCACATACAAAAACAGGTCATCACCGAGAAACAACATGCTGGGGATCATTACCCAACCGATCACTGCCTGTAGTGACAGCTTCGGTGATGCCCCCACACCATCCTTGCTCTTGGCTTTGAAGGCAAAGAAAAACACCAACGCAACCAGGATATAAACTCCGCCAATGATGGTGATATCCCACATCACCTCGGTCCAGAGCTCCTCCCAATGCGCTTGCGGTGTCAACCCTCCATAACTGGCACGCCGCGCGGTCGTGCTTTGAAATGCAAACACCAACGACGGTAACAGAGGTAAAGCAACCAGTAACCCCCAGGCCTTAAGCAGCAACGATTTGTTCCTCATCTCTTCTCCTCCTTTTTCTCATAAAAAAATAACCTCCGATAATCATCGCAAACCCGGAAGCCAGTGCCCCTAAAGCGATAAATAGCGGAATATTGAGTTTGTATTTACCATCTTTGTAGTTGTAGCTGTAACAAGCCGCAACAATAAAATCAATGATATTTGCCGGCGCGATTTCACCTTTCATGGCCTTGGTGAGAGCAATTTCGATATCACTAGCACTGATTCTCCCGGCATACAGATAGCGTGAAATCTTGCCCTGCGGGGAAAGCAGGGTATAAACACTTGGGTGTACAAACCGCCGGTCGCTTACCAACCAGAAAAACTTGAATCCAATCGACTTGGTTAACCGGTCGATATCCTCACGACTTTGCATCGTGGCCATCTGCCAACCCTCTGGCAGCTGATCTTTAAAGCCCATTTTCTCCATAAAGGCACGCATCGTCGCCGGCGTATCATTGCGGTCAAACGATATGGTCAACACGTTATAATCCTTGCCGATCGTCCAGCGCTTGACATCTTGCAAGGTCGTAGCAAGCGTTTTATTGATCACCGAGCAAGCCCCATCGCAGGTGAAATAAGACATTACCAGGATCAAGGGCTTGGGAGGCAGATCACCTAGTCGAAAGATTTTTCCATCCGAACCATTGAGGACATAATCGCCGGATACCTTGGTGCCAAGAAAATTCTTTTCATCGATCTGCAAAATACTCGGATCAATCGTGGAATTCTCAGGGATATCACCAAAGGCCGCCGCTGCGGTTTCAGACCACATCGTCATGGCGATGCACACTGTCATCAAGCAGCGCACCACCCCCCCGGTGGATATTGGTACAGGCACAGTCATGGCTCGCGTTACCGGCAACCAACCATCACATGAAATAGACTTGCAGCAGGACCCACAGTCCCAGCACATTGACAAAATGGACGTACATGGTCATGGATCGGGCGTAAGAATAACTCAACTTGCCCTTCATGGCGCTGGGCACACAGGTCAACATTAAGAGCAGGCCAATCAATACATGAGCAAAGTGGATACCCGTCAAACCATAGAGTGCGGTTGATGCCGCATTGGTGCTGATTTCAAAGCCCTGTGCAAGCAAACTATTCCAGCCGGAAATGGTCAGCCACATGAAAACGATCCAGATGGCTGCGGACAATAAGACTAAACGGGTAAACCCGGCCGCATCATCCTGCAGCTGTTTTTTACGTGCCAACCCGATGGTGATGCTCGACACCAGCAGTATCAGGGTGGCAATCACCGGGCCACTAACTGCGATATCAGGTGTCCCTTCCGGCGGCCACACCGGTGAACCGAGGCGTGCGGTCCAATACCCTGCCAACACTGCACCGATGGTCATGATCTCCGTACCGATAAACATCAGCATGGCTGGAGGACTCCAGTCCTCATCCTTGATCACACCGATGGTCTGTGATGCCCAACCCAGGCCACCATAGATCGTCAGCAACGCCCCGATGGCCAGAAAGATAACAGCCACCAATCCATTGTCGTAGACGTAGTTGAACATGAAAGCCCAGGGCAAGAAAAAAGCCGTACCAAAACCAACCAGCATCGGATAGGGGCTGGTATGCCAATGGGCAGTATAATGTTTGATGTCTTCACTCATTACTAAACCTCCTCAATTTAGTCTTTTAGGTACTGCTCAGTCATCCAGGCACCTCAAGGATGACCACCGACGCCGGCACCGATTCATGTCCCGACACTGACCACGATCCACTTCCACACACGCTGTTACCAGCACCCGAAATGCCACTCCAACAACTCCCAAAAAGCATACAAATAAATCCGCTGTGCAATCAGTAAGGACACTATAGTGAAAGTTTTTGATCTATGTCAATATTTTTTTACCCCTCTGAAACCTCTAAAATAAATCTTAGAAAGTGGGTGTATCTATATGATTATAAATATATATTAATATTTAATTGCCTAAATTAATACTTATTATGGTACAAATTTTTTGGCCTCAACACCTAATTTCCAACCAACATGCTATGAATTAGCAGCAACTGTGCAGCTTTTTTCTGGCCACTTGACTCGACGATTTTTTAGCCCCTGAAGCTGGGTATTTTTATGCCGTCGGTATACACTTTCCCACCATGTCCGAACACACTACCGAAGGCCGCCAACAAGCCAGCAACAGAATCACACTCATCGGTGCTTTCGCCAATATCATACTGACCTCGGTACAGATCATACTTGGCATTATCGGCCATTCTCAGGCCCTGATCGCCGATGGCCTGCATACCCTGTCAGACCTGATCACGGATGTGTTGGTGCTGGTGGCCGTCAAACACGGCGCCCAGGCCGCAGACGACGACCACCCATACGGCCATTCCCGTTACGAAACTGCAGCCACTGTTCTCCTCGGGATCATTTTGATCGCTGTGGCCTTTGGTATCGGCTACCGGGCGCTGCAACGGTTACTGACTCTGGGCAACCTGGTTACCCCATCAAGCTACACACTGATCGCGGCTGCGGCATCAATTGTGGTCAAAGAAAGCCTCTACCGGTACACCATCCGGGTGGCACGCCGCCACCGGTCAGCAATCCTCGAGGCCAACGCCTGGCATCACCGCAGTGATGCTATCTCTTCGGTTATCGTCTTGATCGGTATCGCCGGTAGCCTCGCCGGTTGGCGATGGCTGGATCCGGCTGCGGCGCTGGCCGTGGCCCTGATGATCGTACACATCGGCTGGCGGCTAGGTCAGAATGCCATGAAGGAACTGGTTGATACCGGACTGGATCCCGAAGAGATTGCAGCCTTAAGAGCGACCATTCATGGAGTTGACGGTGTGCACAGCATCCATTCCCTGCGCACACGACGTATGGGTGGAAAAATCCTGGTCGATGTTCACTTGCAGGTGGATGGCATGATCAGTGTATCCGAGGGACATCTGATCAGCGAAACCGTGCGCAGTCGGCTGTTACGCCAAAATGACAGTATTCTCGATGTGCTGGTACATATCGACCCGGAAAATGATGAGGTGTTCTCTCCGGCCGTAGGCTTACCACTACGAGGTGAGCTGCTGCCACGTCTGCAGCAGGCATTCGAGAGCATCCCCCAAGCCGCACAAATCCGGCGACTGACCCTGCATTACCTGGGTGGCAAGATCGTGGTCGATCTGCTGCTGCCATTAACTACACTGGACAGTACGGTGGATCGTGATGCTCTGCAACAGCAGTTCACTCAAGCTGTTGCTGATTTGCACGATGTTGAAGCGGTACATACTTATTTTGAATAAATGCACCCTTTTAGTGCATTAGCAAATTGCAGATCGCCTCGGTGATCTGCCATCAATTCAATAGAATCAATGATATAAAAATTATCCTCACCATGGCACGATAGTTGCTTTACAATATCAACATGCTTTACTATGCACCAACTTTGTGCATATCTTTCACACCTTTTAACTAAACTACTGGAGACTCCCCTAATGTCCGCTGATGTACTCAAAATGATTGCAGAACACGATGTCAAGTTCGTCGATTTTCGTTTTACCGACACCAAGGGTAAGGAGCAACATGTCTCCTTTCCCGCCAGCACGGTAGAAGAGTCAGATTTTGAGGAAGGCCGTATGTTTGACGGTTCCTCAATTTCCGGTTGGAAGGGCATTAATGAGTCCGACATGATCCTGCTCCCTGATGCGGCCACCGCCATGCTCGACCCTTTCACCCAGGAATCCACGCTGATGCTACGCTGTGACATCATTGAGCCATCCACCATGCAGGGCTATGACCGTGATCCACGTTCAATTGCCAAACGTGCCGAGGCCTATTTGAAATCTACCGGCATTGCTGATCAGATATTTTTCGGCCCTGAAGCGGAGTTTTTTGTCTTCGATGATGTGCGCTGGAGTAGCGGCCTGAACCATGCCAGCTTTGAAGTCGACTCTTCCGAGGGCAGCTGGAATACCGGCAGAGAATTCGAAGACCGCAATACCGGACACCGACCGGGCGTTAAAGGTGGCTATTTTCCGGTACCTCCGGTCGACTCCCTGCAAGACCTGCGCTCAGCCATGTGCATGACTCTGGATGAACTGGGTCAGAATGTCGAAGTGCACCACCATGAAGTGGGTACTGGAGGCCAGTGCGAGATTGGCACCAAATTCAATACCTTGTTGAAAAAGGCGGATGAACTGCAGATTTTCAAATATGTCATCCATAACACGGCGCACCTGCAAGGCTACACCGCCACGTTCATGCCCAAGCCACTGGTAGGAGACAATGGCAGCGGCATGCATGTCCATCAGTCAATGATGAAGAATGGTGAAAATGTCTTTGCCGGCAATGAATACGGTGGGCTCAGTGAAACCGCATTGTATTATATCGGTGGTATTTTCAAACATGCCCGGGCCTTGAATGCCTTCACCAATGCCACCACCAACAGCTACAAGCGCCTGGTTCCGGGCTTTGAGGCGCCGGTGTTACTGGCCTACTCGGCACGCAATCGTTCTGCGTCGATGCGGGTCCCCTACGTCACCAACCCCAAAGGGCGTCGTATCGAATGCCGTTTTCCGGATTCTTCCGGCAACCCCTACCTGACCTTCGTGGCACTGGCCATGGCGGGACTTGACGGCATCATGAACCGTCTGCATCCGGGTGACTCTTTCGACAAAGATCTCTATGACCTGCCGCCTGAGGAAGAGAAAAATGTCCCGACCGTAGCCAGTTCATTGGATATAGCGCTGGATGCGCTCGATACTGACCGCGAGTTTCTCAAGGCGGGCGGGGTCATGAGTGACGACATGATCAATGCATATATTGCACTGAAGATGGAAGAGGTGACCCGCCTGCGTATGAGCACCCACCCGGTCGAGTTCGATATGTACTATAGCGTCTGACACGATAGCACAATCACATCCGCAGCGGCAGGAGCCCGAAGCCTGGTGTTCTCTGCCGCTGTGGTCCTGTACTGGGATACTCCATGGCATGCTCAACACCCACCATCCTGCAGGCTCTCAGCACGGCGGTGCTGACGCTGGATGGTGGGGACCGCATTCAAACCGCGAACCCCGCCGCAGAAGCCATTTTCGAACAAAGTGCCAGTCGCCTGCTGGGTCAATCACTGGGCAAACTGTGCGGCCCAAACAACCCTTTGCACACCATCCTGCAACAGGCGCGTCAAGCCAGGCAGCGCTATAGCGCCCGTGAAATCAGGCTCACCCTACCATGGAACAGCAGCGTTATTACTATTGACTGCACCCTGACACCGGAAGAAACACCGGATGAACCACCTGGTTTGGTCGTCGAAATCGTCCAAATCGATCGCTTGTTACGACTGGCCCGTGACAATCATCTACTGGCCCGTCAAAAGTCAATCAAGCGGATGATCCGTGGACTCGCTCATGAAATCAAGAACCCACTCGGTGGCCTGCGGGGTGCCGCTCAATTGCTCGAACGCGAACTTGGGCGTGGTGAGATGCGAGAGTTCACTCGTATCATCACCCATGAGGCCGACCGCCTCAGCCAACTGGTTGATCGCATGACTGGCGGCTATACGCCGCTACAATACGCACCCCTGAATATTCATGCCCTGTTGGAGCATGTGCGTAGGGTATTACAGATTGAGGTCCGTGAGAACCTCAGTTTTTGCCGTGACTATGATCCCAGTCTACCGGATATTCTCGGCCACAAAGAAAGTCTGATCCAGGCCTTATTCAACATCCTGCGCAACGCCATTGAGGCGCTTGGTGGCAAAGGGAGGATTCATCTGCGAACCCGCATCGAACGCCACCTCACCATCGCTGAAACCCATCATCGTCAGGTGGTACGAGTCGATATTGAAGACAACGGACCGGGAATATCCCCGGCAGTCATGGACAATATTTTTGAGCCCCTGATTACGGACAAAGCCGACGGCTCAGGTCTGGGACTGACCATCACCCGTGACATTATCCATAAACATCATGGTCTGGTCGAATATTGTAGCCACCCGGGTTGTACCTGCTTCAGTCTCTATCTGCCGATTGCATCTTCCCATGGGGAGGTCGAGGTCAGCGGATGACGACCAGTAACGAAACCGTCTGGGTGGTTGATGACGACGCTTCCATTCGTTGGGTTTTGGCCCGCACACTCAGGCAGGCTGACCTGGATGTACGCTGCTTTGAATCCGGTGGACCGGTTCTAAAGGCCCTTGGGCAACAACACCCGGCAGTGATCGTTACCGATATCCGCATGCCCGGCATTGATGGACTCGAGCTCCTGGAAGCGATTCACCAGCAGGCTGCTGAACTGCCCGTGATTATCATGACGGCGCATACTGACCTCGACAGTGCAATCGCCGCCTATGGAAGCGGTGCTTTTGAATATCTGCCCAAACCTTTTGATATCGACACCGCCTTGGCATTGGTACAGCGGGCCCTGCAACTCCACCCCGACGAAAACCGGGTCACCGGTGACAGTACTGCGGTAACAGAACCCACCATGATCGGCAAGGCGCCGGCGATGCAGGAAGTCTTTCGTGCCATCGGCCGTCTGTCTCGTTCCAGCCTAACCACCCTGATCTGTGGCGAATCCGGTACCGGCAAAGAATTAGTGGCACACGCCCTGTTTCATAACAGCCCACGGGCCAACAGGCCCTTTGTGGCGATTAATATCGCCGCCATCCCGGCAGAGCTCATGGAATCTGAACTGTTCGGCCACGAAAAGGGGGCGTTTACCGGTGCCACAGGGCTACGCAAGGGACATTTTGAACAAGCACATGGAGGCACCCTGTTTCTGGATGAAATCGGTGAAATGGCCCCCGCACTACAAACCCGGCTATTGCGGGTTTTATCAGATAATTCCTTTTATCGAGTCGGCGGCCACCAGCAGATCCACGCTGATGTACGGGTCATCGCGGCGACCAACCGCAAGCTGGAGCAACAGGTCACAGATGGGCAATTTCGTGAGGACCTCTACCATCGCCTGAATGTAATCCGTATTGACCTGCCGCCCCTGCGACAGCGTCCTGAAGATCTCCCTGCACTCAGTACCGCCTTTTTGCAACGTGCCGCAAAAGAGCTGGCCGTGGAGCCAAAATGGCTCAACCACGAAGCCTTGGGCTACTTGCTGCGCTACTCCTGGCCTGGCAATGTCCGGCAACTGGAAAATACCTGTCGCTGGTTATCGGTCATGGCCCCGTCCCGTGAGATTAGAATCACCGATTTACCGGAGGATATTTTGCTGACCGACACAAGCGAACAGGCCCCGGCCAGATGGCAGAAAAATTTACAGAACAGGGTTCAGCAATTACTACGCAGCGGACAAACCGCTATTCTGGCAGATTTGTTGCGCGAATTTGAAGCCGTGCTGATTGATGAAGTCCTGCATCACACGGCCGGCCATAAACAGCAAGCGGCAAAAATACTGGTGACTTGAATACTGATATCTGTGGGCAAATGGAGAATTTCATTATTGAATGTTGGTAACCAAGTTCCGATCCCTTGTTCAAT
>ENA-ORDP01000852-ORDP01000852.1-marine-sediment-metagenome-genome-assembly--contig:-NODE-852-length-18460-cov-3.950666_pt1 | contig 18460 bp, 27 predicted proteins | sample MGYA00248627_ERZ508539 | MGnify/ENA primary metagenome ERZ508539 (study PRJEB26208, sample SAMN05571518) | marine sediment metagenome | biome: deep sea; feature: Hydrothermal vent; material... | reverse complement strand
AACCCGTCGACTTGGTCTTCGGAAAAAACCCGAAGAGCGCTCATGAAGAGCGGAAATGATGGTTAGACTATACTCCAAATCAACGGAAATAGTATAAATAATTGACACTAAATGCCAAAAGTATGATAATTTAAAACATCAATGTTGCTTCTTTTCGGTTTCGCCTGTTCAGGAGAATGAGGAAGGACGGATAAACCGAACCTGAGATTAAGCGTAAAAGCTAACAAACCGCTTGGAGGGTAATATGAGCGCATTCAACCAAACAACATTCGTTGAAGACGATAAGTTTAAGATTGTTGAATTAGATTCTACCGACGAAGGTGGAGAGTTCAATATCCCAATAGAACTTGAAGAAGGGGCCGAACTTGTCTCTGTTCTGATCGAGGGGGCTGTCGTAAATCCGCATGCCTTTATAGGTGACGTACGCCTAGAAGCAGATGACAATAGAACGGTCGAGAGCCGAAGTGGTCACCAGCTTACTCAAATTGATCCAACTGGTAATCAACTCCTCCTAAGTGGTCTAATGGAAGCTGGCCAACGCGCAAAAATTACCGTGCTCGTCCTTTACCGTCGTATCCGCAACAGAGCTTGGGGGATGTTATCTTGCTCTGGTTGTAAAAGACTCCTTCGTTTCCTCATCAAACCCATGTTCACTGGGGGAATCGATGCCATTCCTGATATTATCCTCGACGGCGTAATCCCTGAAGAATTCTGGCAATTGGTAGGCGGATGGTTAAACGAGAATGCCCCATTTCCAGATGTTGTACAGGTGATTATAGATAGGCTTGATCCTTATTTCGTTGAGCAGTTTAATTATGCGCTTCGCTGGTTAGTCGAATATATTCAAGAAGCTCTAGAACCAATTAATATGGTCATAAATGAGGTTCTGACAGAGATATGTAGACTGATAGGCTTCTGCCCGCAGGAGCCTCAACGGACAGACTAGAAGAAAATAGGTTTAAATTCGATTTATTCCTTGCACCGCGCGTCGGTATTGGTCAGCAAGTCATAATTATATTGATCTGTCGGTCGGAGCAAAAGAAAACCGGGAAACTGAAGTCGGCTATATTGGGAAAAAACCACTTCCAGAACGGCGTTGATGCTCCCTTCGGAACTGTCTGAGTGCAAAGCTCTTGCCTTGTTTTCAACAAATAGCATATATTAGTGGTAATTATTCACACTGGACTGGAGGTTCGCGAATGACCACGGCTGTAAAAAAAACCATCTCCCTGCCGCCTGACCTTGCGAAAGAGGCGGAGGAAATCGCCAGAACAGAGGGGAAAACTGTCAGCGGCGTTATTCAGGACGCTCTCCGGTCTGTCCGCGCCAAACGTTTAAAAAAAGAGTTCCATAATATTAAAGGGTTCTGGAGTAGCAAAGCGAAAGAGAAAGGCATTCTCACGGAAAAAGAGCTTGAGCGGTATCTGCGCAAGTGAGAGTGGTTTTCGATACCAATATATTCATTTCCGCCTTGGCGATCCCCAATGGCCGCGCTGATGAGGCGATGCTTCGGGTGGTAAAGGGCAAGGTTCGACTCCTGGTGTCGAAAGCGATCATCCACGAGGTTCTCGATGTGCTGGCGCGGAAGTTTGACCGTGACAAGGAAGAGCTGGCGCGGGTTGCTGTATATCTCACGGAGATTGGGATAGTGGTTCGTCCCCGGCGCAAAATCAGGGTTCTTTCCGATGATCCGGATAACCGTATTCTCGAATGCGCCGTCTCCGGGGAGGCGGATATCATTGTTACTGGTGATAAGGCAATGCTGAATCTGGGAGAATACAAAAATGTTAAAATCGTCTCCTTAAAAAAATTCCTGGAATATGTTTAGCGGCCAGGTTAAAATCCGCCGCCACTCAAGCGGAGTCTTCGATTTCGGGCAAGAGAAGGTCTTCCAGAAAAAAAGCTGAAAATTCCGCTCTGCCGGATAATCCCGATTTTTTATATATCTCAAGAGACTGCTGTCTTGCGGTTCTTTCACTGGTTTCCCGGACTGCGGCGATTTCTTTAAAGCTAAAGCCTTTCAACAGCAGAAGTCCGACTTCTTTTTCCGCCGGTGTAAAGCTCCAGCGCGACATCTGCTTGTCTATAACTTCGCCCAGTCCTTTTAAATGCTTTTCCGCCTCGCTTCTCCACAGGGCATATTCTTTTTCTGATCGCTCCAGGTCAATAAGCAACTTCACATTTCTCTTTTTAACAGCAATATTTTCTCTTATTACAAGGAAAACGCCGGACATCGACATTATGAAAACTAAACCTTCAAAGAAAACATGGCCGGCGGAGCCGCCGTTAAGCGTGTCGTAGGTAATATCTATCGCGATTATCACAGCAATGGCGGCGAAAACAGACGCTATGGCGATATTGTCTTTTGACATACTTTAGGCTTTATCCCTCCTGATCTCAGACTGTTATCGGATGTGTCATACGGCCAATAGTAAAACTTTCTTTTTCGGATTATCTTATCAGCAAGATAGAAACAGAACAAATTTTAAGGAGGAAAAAATGCCGTTACATCCTTTGGTTGTCCATTTCCCTATAGTATTGGCGGTGATGACCCCAATAGCTTTCATCGTGGCCGGTATCATGTCGAAGAAAACCGAGAACCCGAAATCGCTATGGATAGCCACCACCGCGCTTTGCGTATTTTTCTCGGCATCGGCTTTTATAACCATGGAGCTGGGTGAACAGGATGAGGAAAAGGTCGAAAAGGTGATCTCCGAGCAGACTATCGAAAATCATTCTGACTGGGCCGAAGTGTTTACCTGGGCCACACTTGCGCCTCTCCTTTTTTCCGGCTTAATGGTCGCCAAAAACAACTCATGGCTGAAACCGGCGGCTATCGTGTCCAGCCTCGTGGTTCTGGGGCTGGGTGTAAAAACCGGTCACACGGGCGGAGAGCTGGTTTACAAGCATAACGCGGCCAGGGCGTATGTCAGCCAACAGACCCTTGCGCAAAATCAGGCCAGACTTGACGCCGCAAAAAAAGAGCGTCGCGACGACGATGATTAAGACTATGTGAAGATAGTAGCTCCTCGAAAGCGGATTGACCGCGCCTGACGGGGAGGAAAGCCTCTGTGAGCGACTGACCTTTCATATCTATCCATCCTGCGATGACCCGGAGCTTTTATTATCAGGCATGCTTTCTATATATACCGATCTGCTTGGGAAAGCTATTGAAAGCCCCATCACCTCAAGTTTTTTCATGATTTTAAGATTTACGCGCTGGCGCACTTCGAGATATTCGGCCCACACGGCGCTGTTGGAAAAAAAGTAGAGAAAAATATCGAGCGATGAGGCGCCAAAATCAGTGAAATATACAAGAGTGGTCATTCGCTGATCGACGCCAGGATCGGTTTTCAATATTTCCCTCAGGCTCTCCACCGCTTTTTCCATCTGATCCGCAGTCGCGCTGTACGACACCCCTACCGTCATTTTTATACGCCGGACGTTATACCCTTTATCCTTTCGCCGATCCATGTTCTCGACTTTCACATTGGCGATCATATTGTTTGGAATGTTCTCGACCGTTTTCCCGAAAGTGCGGATTCTGGTCGATCTAAATCCTATCTCCTCCACCACACCCTCGAAATCCGCCCCCTTGATCCAGTCGCCCACTTTGAACGGCTTATCCACCATAATCATCATCGACCCGAAAAGGTTCGACAACGTATCTTTGGAGGCCAGAGCGATCGCCGCGCCGCCGAGGCCCAATGAGGCGACAAGACCGCTCACCGAATATCCGAGGTTCTGCGCGATGACTATCAAGGATGTAATCACCACCAGTATGCGAAGCGAAGCGGTGATAAGCGGAGCTATGCTGATGTCGAGCCAGTGTTTTGGATCGGCCGCCTTCTGCTTTATAATTTTATCGGCTACATCCACCAGACGAAGCAATAGCCATGCGCCGAGCAGAAGAATCAGAACCTCGCCGATAACGTTTACAAAATGCTTTATATCCACCGGCTCGGTCGGCTGGGGAAGAATTTTGACAGCCAGCCATATTCCGTAGGCCAGGATAAGAACTTCAAGGGGCGGCCGTATCGCCTGAATGACAGAGTTGTCCCACTCGGTTTTCGACTTTTCCGCATACCGCTCCAGCATCCGGATAAAGCTTCCTATTATCAGCCTGCGCATGGTCATGGTAAGAAACAGGATAAGGAAGCTCAAAAGCGCCTGGTATACGCTGATACCGAAAAAACTGACTTTTGAAAATTCCGATAAATCGCTCATAGATAACATTCGCTCGACATACCTGTTATTGAACCGAAGGTTTCCCGCATGATTCTATCTGAAACATCTCTCAACAAAAAGATTAATCAGACATCAGGCCGTCAATTTCCGGCGGCGGCGGAGATCGTCGGCGCTCTTATAATACATAGCGGCAAGCAGGCTCGCCAGGCCGCTTTTTCACGCTTGTAATAACATCGTTTTGATTTAATAATAGGAGGATGAACGAAAGAGAGCGATTACGGCGTTTTTCTCCCTGCCGGAAAAGTGTGTCCGAGAGGAAGAGGAGCGATGGCTTCTTATATCCTTTCGGCTCGTATCCTGAAGATAAATTTTCCCAGCGAACCGGTTATGACTCCAAATTCATAAAAGAAGGGAAGTATTTCTACTACCAGGTCGTTTTAAGCCATGAGAGGATACTGCCGGTTCTGTTTGATCTGCTTAACGCCCTCCCTGAAAAAGCTTTTATCGTCACCCAGATACACACGGACGATTATTACAAGGAAAACGACACATATGTCAGCGATGAGCCTGTGGAAGTGGAAGAGCTTTTGCGATGGATCGAGGGCTGGAAGGATGTGGCGCTCGACGACGGTTTTTTTGGGATCGGGGCGTTTACGGAAGGGCCCACGATGGAGGTCTTTCTTGACGAGCATAAAACCATACATGTTTATCATCACGACCCCGACTTCATGGAAGAGACGCTTGAAAGGCTGGGCATCCCTTTCGTTATGGATTTGAGGCTTTACTGGGATGAGCCCCACTACCACGAATCGCTTCCGCTGTTAACCGAATATTCCGAGGACTACCTGACAGCTTTTGAAGATCTGGCTGATAAATATGATCTTCTACTCGACGAAGATGAAGATGACGACACCGACGAAGATGGCGACCCTCTGGGTATGACCTGCTGGAAAATAGAATTGAGAGGTTATAAGCCTAAATCCGAATTCGATCCCACACCGCAGGGCTTTTACTCCACACTCTATCTTAACGCCGAATCCAGAGACGACGCGACGGATATGGTGGAGATGTACATGGAGTCCAAAGATGAATACGCAGACCTCTTCCTCCAGATGGCAAGAGTGCCTGAAGAGCTTCTTAGCGCCGGGCTAAGACGTAAAAACCATGATCCTGAAGAGCCGGTCGTCTGGTTTGAGTCGGAGCGGATCGAGTTCAAATGGAACCAGCCGGGTGGATTAGATTACCGTCCTTTTTAAGGCGGGTGAATACTTACGCGGTCCAGCGGTTTTTTCTAAGAGAGCTGGTATAGGCTTCTTCTTCGCGGAGTTTTTGCGTAATTTTGTCCGCTATCTCCTGGGACTTTACCTTATATGTCCTGTCCTGAACTTCACGCTTCAGCTTGGCGATAAGCTCAGACCTGACACCGGACAGACCCTCCATTTTTTCCTTTTTCCTTTATTGTTTGTATGCTCTTTAGCTATAGTATCGGCACGAGGAAAATTTTGCATTAGGATTAAATCAAGACTCCGAATAGACTGGTTCATACTTGTTTTTCAATATATTACATAGACTCCAATGATATAACAACCATGATAAAAAGTTTTAAAGGTATGCGTCCTGATATAAACGCATCGGCTTTCGTCGATGAAAGCGCCCGGATAATCGGGGACGTTAAGATAGGCCCGGAGTCAAGCGTATGGTTTAACGCTACGGTCAGGGGAGATGTCAACTACATCCGTATAGGAGCGCGCACAAACGTACAGGACGGATCGGTACTGCATGTAACCAGATATACACACCCCCTTGTCCTGGGCGATGATATAACGGTCGGGCATTGTGTAACATTGCACGGATGCCATATCGAAGGGCCGGCCTTAATCGGTATCGGGGCGATTGTCCTCGACGGGGCGCATATCGAATCAAACGTCGTCGTGGCGGCCGGAGCGTTGGTAACAGAAGGAATGCTGGTTAAATCAGGAACTTTGTTGATGGGCGCTCCGGCAAAACCGAAACGGGCGCTGACGGACAAGGAGGCGCTCTGGCTGAAAGAATCCGCGCTTAACTATGTAGAATACAGACTTGATTATATGGACGGGCCCGCTACAGCCCCTGACTTTTCCGCTTGACGGCGACTTTTCGTATTCATAGACTGGCTATCTTTAACATACGGGAACCTTTAATAAAAGCAACGCGATGATGCTGAAGCTGACAGTTACCAGAATCGGTGGATTTCTTAAAATTTGCGCGGTTATGGCCATGGCGGCGATAGTTTTTTTTGGCGGCGCGTGTTCATCAACATCGGATAAAAATTCAGGAAAAAACGGGGACGCCAACCAGGCCCGGTTAAAAACGGATAAAGGAGCGGAAGTCACTCCCAAAAGCCTCGAAACCGGCTTGTCCTCTCCCATCTCGGCGGAAGATTCCGGTGAAACGCCCCTTAGCAGACCGAAAATCGTAAAAGTTCAGGAAATTGATAATCCGAAATCGAGAAAAAAATATTTTGACGTTGTGGACGAGCGGGCGAAAAGCGGGGCTTTGGCCCCTCCTGTAGACAATTCGGCCAAAGCGATCCGAATAACAATGTTTGATAATAACAGCATACAAAAAGATTATCCAATGCGCTTCGGGATTGTGTGGGAGCGCGCGCTCGAATCTTTTCTTGAACTACCGTTGCATGCTGTGGATCGGTCAAGCGGGATCATAATCACCGACTGGATCACAGATACAGACCGGACTGGCTCAGGCGGTGACCTTTCACTGCGCCTTTTTGGAGCGAAAGACAAAATCGTACGCTACAAATATACAATCCGTATTATGGATCGCGGCGACATAACGCAAATCAAAGTGATTCCGTTCACCCAGGTTACCAAGGGTAAAAACTGGATCGCGGCAAAACCAGGCTTAAGCGTCGCCGAGGCTATGTTCCACCGCATTGAGAGCGAGTTAAGAATCCCTCTTCCTTCTGAGCGTAACTAACATTTTTCAAGCGCTTTTCATTCTTGAAAAATGGCGGTACTTCCATGTACCGTTACATCAGGCCGCTGAAAACAGTTTTTCAACGACCTGCTAGTATATTAAAACTCATGGATAACGAAACATCTGATACCGCATGGATGGGGCGCGCTATCGATCTTGCGCGCAAAGGCAAAGGCAGAACCTCGCCCAACCCTGCTGTGGGAGCGGTCATTGTAAAAAATGGGCGCATTATAGGGGAAGGGTGGCATAAAAAAGCGGGGGGGCCGCACGCTGAAATAACAGCGCTGGCGTCTTGCAAAACCTCCGCCAAGGGCGCTGTTATCTATGTCACGCTGGAGCCTTGCAACCATACGGGCAAAACCGGGCCGTGCGCGCCGGCGCTGATCGAGGCGGGATTGAGCGAGGTCGTCATCGGCGCCAGGGATGTCTCTCCTAAAAAAGGAAGGCGGGGCATTGAAGCTTTAAAACGTGCCGGAGTAAAAACAAGGGCCGGTGTTTTAAAAAGCGAGTGCGACCGCCTCATCGAGGACTTCACTAAACATTCGGTAACCGGCATGCCTCATGTCACGCTTAAAGCGGCGATAACTCTCGACGGCAAGATCGCCACCCGAACCGGCGATTCGAAATGGATAAGCTCTTCAGCTTCGAGAAGCAAGGTTCACAGGCTACGAGACGAAATGGACGCGGTGATAGTCGGCTCCGACACGGTGATCGCCGACGACCCACAGCTTACCGTCCGGCATGGAAGACCCCGTCTGAATCCGCTTAGAGTCATAGTCGATGGGGCGTTGAGCATTTCCGCAAAGTCAAAAATAATAACGACAGCCCGCAGAATCCCTACGCTTGTCGCTGTAACAAAGAGCGCGTCGCCAAGAAAAATCGGGGCGATCAGAAAAGCCGGGGCGGAAGTGATCGTTATCAAAGGAGCCTCGAAAAAAATCAACCTTCGCGCCCTGTTAAAAGAGCTTGGGAAAAGAAACATTATGAGCGCCATGATGGAGAGCGGCGGGGCGCTGGCCGGGGCGGCTATAAAAGCGGGGCTTATCGACCGGGTACTTTTCTTTATCGCGCCTAAAATAGCAGGCGGCGATTATTACGCCATTAACGTTGACGGAGTGGCTAAAATGTCGGAGGCGTGGGAGCTTACCGAAGTCGAGGTCGCCCGGTCGGGGCCGGATATAATGATCGAAGGGCTTATTGTAAATAGCGGTATTTAGATACAAAGGTAGAGAATGTTTACAGGAATAATTGAAGGGATCGGGGTTATCTCCTCGATAAAAAGAAATGAGGAGGATTTCTCCATCGACGTTGACACCGGCGGTAATGTCTCCGACCCGCAGATAGGCGAAAGCGTGGCATTGGACGGCGTGTGCCTCACCGTTGTCAAAGCTGTCGGCGCCACGCTTACGTTCGATTTGTCGGTGGAGACGATAAACAGAACATCGTTTAAGACAGCGAAACCGGGAGACAGGCTCAACCTTGAGCGGGCTTTAAAACTGGGCGACCGGTTAGGAGGCCATATCGTCTCCGGCCATGTCGATTGTGTGGGAGCCCTTACCAGGGTCACCCCTTCTGGTGAAGGTTATGAGATAGAGGTGGAGTTACCAGCCGAGGGAATGAAGTACGTTATCGGAAAAGGCTCCATAGCCATTTCCGGGATAAGCCTTACTGTGGCCGACAAGCTTGAGCGCTCCGTCACCGTGGCGATAATACCCCATACCTTTGAAGTAACGTCACTTAAAGGGTTGAAGCCTGGTTCGACGGTGAACATCGAATATGATATGATGGCCAAATACGTTGAAAACATTGTAAAACCGTATATTGGAACTGGTGGCGGCAAAATCGACAAAGACTTTCTTGCGCGTCACGGGTTTTAGGGAATATCAAGGAGTTTGTATGAAAGCAGGATCGGATCAAAGAAAATTCAACACTGTAATGGAAGCCATTGATGACCTTCGCGAGGGAAAGATGGTGATCCTGATTGACGACGAGGATCGGGAGAACGAGGGTGATCTTATGATCGCCGCAGAGAAAGTGACACCGGAAGCTGTCAATTTCATGGCGAAAGAAGGGCGGGGCCTGATCTGTCTTTCGCTCACGCCTGCGCGATGTGACGAGTTAAACCTGCCGCTGATGGTAAAAGACAACACATCCGCTTTCGGCACCGGGTTTACCGTATCCATAGAGGCGAAACAGGGTGTCACAACGGGCATATCCGCCGCAGACAGGTGTACAACCATAAAGACGGCGATTGATCCTGCGACAGGGCCGGCAGACCTTGCCCGGCCCGGTCATGTTTTTCCCTTGCGCGCGCGCGAAGGGGGCGTGCTTGTCCGCATCGGGCAGACGGAAGGGTCGGTCGATTTGTGCAAGATCGCGGGGCTTTACCCTGCGGCTGTGATCTGCGAAGTTATGAAAGACGACGGAACAATGGCCAGGGTGCCTGACCTGCTGAAATTATCTGAACAGCGCAAGATTAAAATGGTCACCGTAAAGGACGTAGTGGAGTTCAGGCTCAAAACCGAGCATTTCGTGCGCCGCTCCGCCGAGACCAAAATCCCCACAAAACATGGCGTTTTCAAGACAATCTGTTATGAAAACAGCATCAACAAAGACGTTCATCTGGCCATGGTCTATGGCGATATAAGCGGAGACGAGCCATGCCTTACAAGAGTCCACTCCCAATGCCTTACAGGCGACGTGTTCGGCTCGCAGAGGTGCGATTGCGGCGAACAGCTCGATCACGCCATGGAGATGATCGCCGAACAGGGACGCGGCGTGATTTTATATTTGTCACAGGAAGGGCGCGGGATCGGCCTTGTTAACAAGCTAAAGGCGTATGAGCTACAAGACGAAGGCAAAGACACGGTTGAAGCCAACAAATCTCTCGGATTTAAGCCCGACCTTCGAGATTACGGCCTGGGGGCCCAGATCCTGATCGATCTTGGAATTCATAAGATAAGGCTTTTGACCAACAATCCGCGCAAGATAGTGGGCTTGGACGGGTACAATATGGAAATTGTGGAAAGAGTTCCTATCATCTGCGAGCCAGGAGAGAACAACCTGAGATATCTGAGCGCTAAACAGAACAAGCTTGGGCATATGCTGGGTATCAAGAAGAAACAGTGACGGTAAAATAAGCAAAGCGAGGGAATTATAAAAAAATGGCGAACGTAATTGAAGGCTCTCTGGACGGCTCCGGGGCCAAAGTGGGAGTTGTCGTTAGCAGGTTTAACAGTTTTTTAAACGAAAAACTTCTCGACGGAGCGCTTGACTGTCTTACGCGGCACGGCGTAAAGGATGAAGATATAGACGTTTATTGGGTTCCCGGAGCGTTTGAGATACCTCTTGTGGCGAAAAAACTCGCCTCTTCAGGAAAATATGACGCAGTTGTATGTCTCGGTTCGGTAATAAGGGGCGCCACCTATCATTTTCAGCTCATATCCGCAGAAGTCACCAAAGGGCTGGCCCAGGTAATGATGGATACAGGCAAGCCAGTGGCTTTCGGCGTTATTACCGTAGAGACGATAGAGCAGGGAATAGAGCGGGCCGGAGCAAAGTCCGGTAACAAGGGATGGGACGCGGCCCTGGCGGCGATCGAAATGATCAACTTGGGCAAACAACTTTAAATGCTTGTTTTACGCAGGTGAGCTCACGCCGAAAATCACGCGAAACGGCTTTGAAAATCCTCTATCAGGCAGAGTTTGCGCAAAATGAGAATATCGGCGATAAAGTGGTGGAGTACTTTTGTGAAAACCCGTCCGACGTCGGCCAGCGTGAGTTTGCGGAAATTTTGGTTGAGGGTGTCACAAAGCGCAAAACGGATATCGACGAGAGGCTTGGAAAAGCTTTAAAAAACTGGGAGCTTTCCCGGTTGGGATATGTTGAAAGGGCTATTTTACGTCTAGGAGTTTTCGAGATAATATACCAGCCGGTCACTCCGGACAAAGTGGCCATAAACGAAGCCATAGAACTTGCGAAAACTTTTTGTCAGGGCGAATCGGCCAGCCTGATAAACGGCGCTTTGGACTATGCGATGAAAGAAAAAAACAGAGCCGTCCAACATGATAAGAACGGAAAAGCTAAAGAGGATATCTAAATGCGTTACGCCCTGATATCAGATATACACGCAAACCTGGAAGCTTTCGAGGCGGTATTAAAAGATATCAAATCGGTCGGAGTGGACAACACGCTTTTTCTTGGTGATATCGTCGGATACGGCCCCAATCCGAATGAATGCATGGATCTTCTTTTAAAAGAGGCCGATCTGTCGCTCGGCGGCAACCATGACTGGGCCGCCGTGGGGATGACACCATCCGAATATTTCAATCCATACGCTAAATCGGCGATGGATTGGACAGTGGAGGTTTTAAGGGACGATCTTAAAGATTTTTTGTTACGAACGCGCGCGCAAGATACGTTCGATGGAATCCAGGTCGCCCATTCGTCGCCGCTGAATCCGGAGCAATGGCAATATGTCATGACCCAGAAAGACGCCGTTGCAAATTATCCGCATATACAGGGCGATATCTGCTTTATCGGCCATTCCCATCAGCCTATCGTAATCGAATGCGCCGGGCCCGACAATATCAAGGCGCTTCGCGTCGATACGATAACCCTGAATCCGGAGATGAAATATCTGGTTAACATCGGCTCGGTGGGCCAGCCGCGCGACTCCAACAATCACTCCTGCTGGGTGGTCTACGATTCCGATCTGGGTTCGGTGGAATTTCGGAGGGTCGGGTATGATATATCCGTGACACAGAAAAAAATGTCCGACGCCGGTCTTGCCATCTATCTCATAGACCGCCTGTCGGAAGGCCGGTAAGCAGGCTTTTTAGCGCATGGCCAGAATTTCTATCGATGCTTTATCCAGACTTATAAAAAACGGCGATATACAAAAAAAACGAGAAGCTGTATATCTGCTCTATGGAAAAGAGCCAGAGCGGATTTCAAAAGCGGCCAACTCTTTTAAAAAAGCTTTCCTGCAAAATTCGGACTCTGAAAACAATTATTTCAGATACTTAAAAACAGGAGCCGGACCCGACGATGCCGGTATCGGAGAAATTATAGCCCAGCTTAACACCGTCTCCATGTTCGGAGGCGATAAGCTTGTGTGGCTGGGGCATCTCGACAAGGTGGGTAAAGACACCGAAGGGCCGCTTTTATCGTATTGCAAAGACCCCAATCCGCAGTCGGCTCTCATTATCACGGTAGTTTTCGACAAAGATTCCTGGGGTAATCCTCTGGCGGCTTTCGAGAGATCGTCTTTCTTTAAGGAAATGACGAAAATCGCCGTTGTGGTTTTGTTTAGAACAGTCAGTAAAGACAATTTACCAGGATGGGTGGTCGCGCGCTTTTGCGATGAAAAATTGACAATCGACCGGGAGGCTATGAATCTGCTAATTGAGTTATGCGGACATGACACCTCGCGTCTGGGAAGCGAGATCGTCAAACTGTCCAGCTACGTTGACGGTAAAACGGAGGTGACCCTGGAGGATGTGGAGATTGCTGTGGGTGATTTCAGAACGGACGATATCTGGGGTTTCATAGATGCGGTAGGAAAGCTCGATCCCGCCGGATCCTATACGGCGCTCTCATACCTTCTTAAAAACAATACTCCCGCCCAGGTAATCTTGAAACCTATGACAACCGCGATAATGCGCATCGCCGCCGCGCTGGATGTAAGGTTGCGGGGGGGGTCTTTTAATACGTTCCGCTCAGAGCTTGGCGGCTCTCCCTATCCTCTCAAAAAGGCATGGGCCGACAGCGCGAAATGGACACCCCAGCTTGCCCGAAGGGGGCTTAGAGCCACGCTAAAAGCCTATATGGATATTATGAAAGGAGGTGTATCCGATGAAACGGGCCTTTACGCGATGCTTCACGATATTCTACACGGCCCCCGCCAAGCCCCCTCGAGCCACCGTCAGACAGGCTCGGTTGACTGACGCTCGGCGCTTACAAGAACCGGGAAGATACCGCAAAAAACCAGCCGGAAAATTTTTCCTGAGGCCGTTAAAATCAAATAAGATAAAAAATCAGGACATGCCATCGACCTGCCGGGTGAGCCTTGAGACTCGCCTGGCGGCGTTTCTGGCGTGATGAACGCCTTTGGTCACAGAGCCATCCAGGGCGCTTACGGCCGATTTGAGAGCGGCGGACGCCTTATCCTTTTCACCGGCGGTGATAGCCGAACGAACTTTTTTGATGGCGGTTCGCGCCGCAGAACGCACCGAGCTATTACGCTCGTTACGCTTTTTATTCTGACGTGTCCTTTTAATAGCCGACTTATGACTTGGCATACTTACTTTCCACTGTTTAAAAGCTCACCATTATGGAGTTTAAAAACTTCGCAGTCAATAAAAAAGCTGTCATTGCGCCAGAGCGTCAATTCCAGCGCTGATAATAGCCGTAAAAGCGCCTGCCTTCAGGCTGGCTCCGCCCACCAGGGCGCCATCGACATTACTGCGCGATAAAAGCTCTTTTGCGTTGTCTGGTTTAACCGAGCCGCCGTAAAGGATTCGCATGGCCTGCGCCTCCTCTTTGCCGTAAAGAGCCTCAAGCTTGCCTCTAATGCGGGCGTGCGCCTCATCGGCCTGATCCGACGTAGCTGTTTTGCCCGTTCCTATGGCCCAGACCGGCTCGTAAGCTATTGCGATTTTGGAAAGCCCGCTTTTTTCCACCCCTTTCAATCCACCCGCCACCTGTGTATCCAAAACGTCGAAAGCTCTTCCCGCTTCACGCTCCTCTAGCGTCTCTCCGACACACATTATGGCTTTTAGTTCGGCCATCAGGGCCGCTTTTAACCTTTTGCCAACCGTTACATCGGTCTCGCCGAAATATTGGCGGCGCTCGGAATGGCCGATAATGACCCATTTGCATCCCGCTTGTTTTAACATCCTCGCCGACACCTCGCCGGTGAACGCGCCCGAATCTTCCCAGAACAGATTCTGACCGGCCACCTGGATCGAAGTCTCTCCTAGCTCGTCAAACACATGTCTTATGGCGGTAAACGGCGGAGCGACGATAACTTCCACCTTGTAAGTGTCTACACTCTGTTTTTTGACGGCGCCGACAAGCTCTAGAGATTCTTCGATGGTGTTGTTCATCTTCCAGTTGCCGGCTATTATCGGTTTGCGTCCCATGATTTGTCTCTCTTAAACCTGTTTAATTGTTCTCAACCCACATCATCCAAAGCCGCAAGGCCCGGAAGCGTTTTACCTTCCATCAACTCTAAAAACGCGCCGCCGCCTGTGGACACAAAATCTATCTTGTCGGCGGCTTTGGCCATATTCACGGCCTTTACGCTGTCCCCCCCCCCGACGACCGTAAGCGCGTCCGATTCAGCCAGCGCCTCCACCATCGCCATAGTTCCTCCGGCGAACGGTTTTTTCTCAAACACCCCCGTCGGCCCGTTCCATATGATCGTTTTCGCGTTTTTAATCGCAAGCTTGAAAAGCTCGATTGTGGCGGGGCCTATGTCGGGGGCTATTTTCCCTTTTGGCAACTCCTGGAAGGTAACGTGATCGACAGGCGCGTCGTCGTCTATGGTGTCGGCTATCACAAAATCGACCGGAAGATAAAAACGGACTCCTTTGCTCTTTGCTTTGGCCATAATTTCCCCGGCTTCACGTACCATATCCTCTTCTAAAATATTGTCGCCGATCTCAAGCCCTATATATTTCAGAAAAGTAAAGGTCATCCCGCCGCCTATCAGCATGATATCGCATTTATCGACAAGATGATCGAGAGCTTGTAGCTTGGTGGAGACTTTAGCGCCGCCAACAATCGCCGCCAGAGGCCGCTTTGGATGGGTCATGGACTTGTTGAAATAATCGATCTCGCTTTTCATCAGAAAACCGGCGGCGCAGGTATCGACAAACCTTGTTATCCCTTCGGTGGAGGCGTGCGCCCGGTGCGCCGTTCCGAACGCGTCGTTTACGTATACGTCGGCTAAAGAAGCCAGATCCCTGGCAAAATCGTCGTCGTTTTCTTTTTCTTGTTTATGAAATCTCAGGTTCTCAAGCAGTAAAACGTCGCCGCCGCTTAAAGCCTCCACCGCGCTTTTAGCTGTATCGCCAACGCAATCCTCCGCGAAAGAGACAGGCTCCCCTAAAAGGCCGCCGAATACCGAAGCGACCGGTCTTAATGAATATTCAGGTTTCGGCTCTCCTTGCGGCCTGCCAAGATGCGAGGCGACTATTACCCTGGCCCCTTGATCGACGGCGTATTTAATTGTCGGGATAGCTTTTCTTATTCTGGTGTCGTCGGAGACTTCCCCGTTTTCCAGCGGGACATTGAAATCGACCCTTATAAAAACCCGTTTCCCCTTAAGGTCAACCTGGTCGATGGAAAGTTTATTCACGGCTGATAAACTCCGGTTCTTCGTTAGCCACGCTAAAACCGCCGCTTGGCCGCGCTACAGCCCTTTTTCGGCGATAAACTCCACAAGGTCGCGCACCCGGCAAGAATAACCCCATTCGTTATCATACCAGCTCATAACTTTGACCATATTTCCGTCTATCACACGGGTTGTCAGAGAGTCGAAAATAGAAGAGGCCTGGTTGCCGTTAAAATCTTTCGAGACAAGCGGCTCGTCGCAATACTCCAGAATCCCTTTCATCGGCCCTTCGGAGGCCTCCTTCATCGCTGAGTTCACCTCATCCACCGATGTGCTTTTATTTGTCACGCATGTCAGATCCACAAGCGAGACATTTGGCGTGGGAACCCGTATCGACAGCCCGTCGAGTTTTCCTTTAAGCTCAGGGAGTACCAGCGACACAGCCTTGGCGGCGCCGGTGGTGGTAGGAATCATCGAGACAGCCGCCGCGCGGGATCGGCGAAGATCCTTGTGAGGAAAATCGAGGATGCGCTGATCGTTCGTATAGCTGTGAATCGTTGTCATCAGGCCGTTTTTTACGCCGAACTTGTCCATCATCACTTTGGCCACAGGGGCGAGGCAGTTGGTGGTGCATGAGGCGTTTGAAATAATATTGTGGCTGGCGGGATCGTATTTGCCCTCGTTCACGCCGAGGACTATCGTGATATCCTCATCTTTGGCAGGGGCCGATATGACAACTTTTTTGGCGCCTGCTTTAAGATGTTTTTCGGCGTCCGCTTTTTTCGTAAAAAGCCCGGTAGATTCCACGACCACTTCCACCCCCGCGTCCGCCCACGGAATGTTGGCCGGGTCGCGCTCGGCGGTGATGCGGATTTTTTTGCCATCGACGCTGACAAAACCGTCGCCCGCCTCTACCTTCTCTTTCATGATCCCGAAAGTGGAGTCATATTTCAAGAGGTGGGCCAGAGTCGCGGAGTCTGTAATGTCGTTTACCAGGACGATATCGATTTTGTCATGCCCCATACATGCCCGAAACAGGTTCCGCCCGATGCGCCCAAAACCGTTGATACCTACTTTTATGGTCATGACAATAGCGCCCTCCACCAAAGAGTTAAGAGAAAATCAGAAGCAAAAATAGTATAATCCACTGGGATTTGAAGTCAATTCAAATGGACTGCTAAAACAATATAATCAGGAACTTATTTTACGAGGAGGGTTCGATATGGCCGATGACCACAAATCAGCCGGAAAATGGGCGAAAGAGCTGGGTGTCTCCGATAAAAAATTCAAGGACGCGCTAAAAGAGACCGGGATAGAGCCTGATTCCCAAAAGGGAGCCTGCAAATATTATTCGAAGAAAACGGCGGAAAAAGTAAAAAAGAAAATCAAGTAGGGGCTGATGGAAAACACCAGGCGTCATATCGCAACGGCGGAACGGGGCGGTTGAGATGGCGTTCCATAAGTGATACACTTTTCGGTAATATTATAAAAGGTCAATGATATGCCTACTTCGAATCCAAGAATCAACGTGACGCTGGAAAAGCCGATCTATGAAAGCGTCAAGCGCCTGGCCAAAAGGGATGGGGTGTCCATGTCGCTAAAGCTCCGCGATCTGGTCAGGGAGGCGATGGAGACCGAAGAGGATATAGGGCTCGCCGGTATCGCAGGGGAGAGGGAGAAGACGTTCGTCAAATCGAGGGCGCTAAAACATGACGAGGTCTGGTAAGTTTGGCGTTTCGGATTCTTTATCATCCCGAAGTCAAGGCTGACGTATCCCGGATCAACAAAAAACTGAGAAGCAGAATAAAAAAAGCGATAGAAACACGGCTCATGACATCTCCCCAGCAATACGGGGAGCCTTTAAGAAAAACGCTTAAAGGTTACTGGAAACTCCGGGTTGGCGATTACCGGATTGTTTTCAAGATTTCCGGAAACGAGCTGACGATTTTCGGCGTCATTCATCGAAAGACCATCTACGATCTGATTGGTAAAAGACCTTGACGCTGGCCGGGGATGCTTTTCGTAGGCATAAAAATAATCCGGCTTATTGTCCCACTGCATGATCGAGGGAAGGAATGCGCCTGTATTCCTTTTTATGTTCGGATAGCGTTTTCTGAAGATCATAGTTGCTTTGCCAGTGCAACCAGAACTGTGGCGTATTGCCAAAATATTTTGCGACGCGAATAGCGGTGTCAGGAGTGAAGCCGCGTTTGCGTCTTACGATCTCGTTGATACGAACGAAACTCACGCCAATTTCCCGCGCAAGCTTCGATTGTGAAATACCCAACGGCTCCATGAATTCTTCTTTGAGGATCACCCCTGGATGCTCCAACAAATGACCTATAGTGACCATGTTCTTCTCATTTCTCCTTAATCAATTATAAGGCCGACGCGATATCAGTGGTAGTCGGTTATCTCCACATCGTATGCATGGCCATTCTCAAATTTAAAGCAGATACGATACTTCTGATTGATTCTGATGCTGTACTGCCCCTTTCGTTTGCCGCTCAACGATTCGAGTTGATTTCCCGGCGGTGACATCAAGTCTTCAATAGCCGTCGCATGATGGAGCATGTCAAGACGCCGGAGAGCCTGCTTTTTTATGCCACGTAGCCGCTTTGAGGCTTTGTTTTTCTCGAAAAGCTCACGCGCCTCTTTCGCCTTGAATGATTCTATCATTATTCACATTATATCGAATATCGTTACAATAGTAAAATCCCAGGAGAGTTCAAACTAAATCCATTCCCAATTAAATAATTCTTCGAACAACTTTGTCATCGCGAGCGAAGGGAAGCGTAGCGCGGCGATCTCATCCGGGATTGCCGCAGTCGGCCAGGGCCTCCCTCGCAATGACAGTTGTAGCCGCGCCATCACACTGTCACCCCGGACATTAGACAAGATCCTTCACGGAGCTTGTGCTGAGCAAAGCGAATGTGTTCACGACGACATGGCGTG
>ENA-ORDP01000851-ORDP01000851.1-marine-sediment-metagenome-genome-assembly--contig:-NODE-851-length-18469-cov-2.815249_pt1 | contig 18469 bp, 12 predicted proteins | sample MGYA00248627_ERZ508539 | MGnify/ENA primary metagenome ERZ508539 (study PRJEB26208, sample SAMN05571518) | marine sediment metagenome | biome: deep sea; feature: Hydrothermal vent; material... | reverse complement strand
TATCACAAAATGGCGCGCCCGACACGATTCGAACGTGTGACCGCCTGGTTCGTAGATATAGGATTTATTCTAACTTATTGTATTATCTAGATATGGGAGATAGTAAGTAAGCTGAATTGCCTAACAAATCATTACCGGGAAGGAAGGACTTCGGCAAAATCCCGGCAGCGACTGAACTACGTTAGTCACCTGTTTTAGAAAGATGCTGTTTCACGTTTTCGATCTTCCACAGTAACGCCGGATACAGAGCCAGTCGATTTACCATTTCCTCATCATCGGGAAATAACAATTCTGGTGACAGAACACCGGCATGCACCCGGTCAATGTATTCCCGTTCCGCATCATCAAGCGTTACTAGCGGTTTCACAACATGCCATGCCCGTTGCTTTAATTCACTCGCTACTTGCTGTTCATCGCCATGAAGCATGGGTACCAATTGCTCCTCAATACTTCTGTCAGTAACACGCTCAAACCGGTCTCCGTTGCCAGCCCTTCAATATGTTCAGCGCTGAGGTTCATCTGGCTCCTTACCTTGCATAAGTGCATCAGGGACAATCAGGTTCCATCGGCGCACAAGCACGCCACCGCGCTGATCCCTTGCAAGATAGAGCGGTGCCTTGGGAACGTGTTTGTCTATCAAGGCGAGATCATCATCACTAACGTAAAAGGTTGCACGGTAGGTATCAAGAAACCAACCGACCATAGCCCACAAACCCTTTTGCCCGAAAGCATCCAGCAGCTCGAATAATAATGGCAAATCCAGTACTGAGAATCCTGCTACCGACTCGACAAACTCAGCAAGCCCGCCAACCAGATCCGGGCGGCGGAAGCCGTCTATCAGGGTACGTTCGGGGCCGGTAACACTCAGCTCACGATCAAACCGGTAGACAGAACGTTTACCCAGCTCGGTAACCTGTAGGCGTACCAACGACTGCGGATGGGACAGGAATCGCAATTCAAGACCATCCAGAGTAAAGGGTTGCGAACGTCGGCCACTGTAAGCTGTACATAATCGCCATTCGGAATGTGCAGCGCCCAGCAGTTCAAGCGCAGAGTGATGGGAGAAGATCGCATCGGGCCGAAGTGCCGCCGCCACCAGAAAACGATCTGGTTGAAATTTTACGGACTCTACACCAGGGGGTACCGAGGCATAAACTCCCCTCGCCAGTTTTTTCAGTTTGCCACGAGCAGCCGAATATTTCAGCCGCTCCAGCGTGGCCCTACGCCCGCCGGACGGTGCCAGGACCCGTACAGCCTCATCAAGATTGAAGACGCGATGCGTTTGTAGAAATGTGTTGGTGTCCATGAGCCGTCTTAATACTTGCCAATAATTACGGATACAGGGGGTATATTCCCCCTTTTAATACAATATTGTCAAGTCCTGACGGCTGGCCCAACATCCATCAGCTTATGGACTCGCTTGAATGAATGTCGTAGCAGGCTGCTGCATTAGCAATCGCGAATATTAGAAACAAGACGGTATCTGACCCGGTTTGTTCATATTTTAACCCCAAGCCCTCTATAAAATTCCTTGATAAGAAAAAGCTTTCTCTTAATGATTGGATAACTATCTGCCTGACTGTCAAGCCAACCATTACCAGCCATCAGATTCTCTGCATAAGTATTAATGTCATTTTCTATCGACGAACGACCGTATTTTGAAACAAACCCATTCGCAAGATCGCTTTCCGTGAAATTATTTTCCTTCCAGCCTTTCTTTATTGCCGATACTTCCCGAATTAGGCTCTCCTGGCCATTTGGCATTTTTGGTAATAAATTTTTCCACGCATCAAATGGAAATTTATTATTGCGAATTAATATAGAACTCAACTCATGATGTAATGTTTTTCTTAGATACTTGTCGCTAAAACCTGACTGCTTGCCTCGACTTGTAATGTATATACGATTATCTATATTGGTTGCTCCATACTCAATATTATAAATAGTTAACGAAGAACCTAGTACGATCTGTTGAAGATTATTTTTAAGCAGACTATTCGGATATTTACCCAGCTCTGCCATCAGGATCAATATTACACGTTCGTATTCTTCAGAAGAAACAGGCTCTGCAGATGGCTTAACACCAAACTCAAGCCATTGATCAGGGAAGTAGTCTGGCCTGCCAACATCAGTCACTATTTCTATCCACGGCCAGGTTTCATTAAAGGAAACCTGTGCACTTTCTTTCTTCCAAACAGAAGAAAAAGGTAGGTCAGCCGTCAACGTCCCAATAAGAAGCACTGCTACTGTCAATATGATATATTTATACTTCAAAGTAATCTTAACCAATGATCAACAAGCCTGACTAAAATGCCGGTGAAAGATTTTGAAGACCATGTGATTCAACTCTTATAGGTTTTTTGCCTGGCAATCTATTCCATAGCTTTTTCGCTTTATACATCATTGCTGCCGCACCTGCAAAGCTTGCCGGATCATCAGCCACACCAGCACCTGCAGTAAAGGCGTCTTCTACAAGTGTGCCTACAATCAGCAAGCCTGCAGTAACTACCAAACCCACAGCAAATACTTTATCCCAACCACTTGATGTTTCTGGTTCTTTTACAGGTACAGGAACTGGTTGTGCACTTTGTGGTAATGGTGTGATCTCGATTGCTATACCCAGATTAGTTATGGCATAACTATGGTTATCTATACTCCCTTTAAGACTGGCTACAGTTGTGGATGCCTTGATTATCGGCATACCGGTTACAGATGAGATTTCTGTGGACAATGCAAAATTAAAAATCGGACGACTATTTGCATTAATTGTAATGCTATTCTGAAAACTTACTTTTTTAGTTATGGGGTTCCAGCCCACTTCGTTACCTGATATCAATTTACCTAGCACCGTATCCGCTTCCGTTTTAGCGGCCACAATGAATCTTTCCTGTGACACAGACAACAGATCTGATGCCTTATTTCTTTGAATCGTAATTGATCCTGTCAACTTTATCTGCATAATATGAAATGGTGACGCAACAGTACTAACTGGTATATCAGCAAGCTCATACTTTATCGGTGGCCCCTTGAACTCACGTGCTTTAACTTTCCCGGCACCTTTCTTTTGTCCTGCTTTCGTTATATTGGGAGCAGGCCTGGCTTGCGCACTGGGGAGATTCTTAGGCGGTATTACGATGGTCTGACCTATATAAATTAAGTCAGGGTCAACAATCTTTGTACCCGTAGATTGCATTATATTAGGCAGATTATTGTATTGAAATAGTTTGGGCCATTGCAGCGGATCACCCAAATGTTTACGTGCAATATCCCAGAGTGTGTCACCCTTTTTTACAACATATCGTCTTCCCGACATGGTCTTTCCTCCTTGTTAGTACGACCAGGTATGGATCACCTGGCTGTATCTCATCCTTAACGACAGTGTTCACAGGCCTAAACTGTACTGAAATACAGGCCAGTGACAATGAATAACCTGCGTAATCGTAACAGCTGATTGTTGACCTGGCAATTATTCGCAGATCATCCAAACCATATCCGAAATAAGGTGATTTTGACATTATTGGTCCACTGCTATACATGAAACGCAAGCGCACCCTGACTCGTCACTTATTTCTACCGGCCACCAGTCCTGTCCACGTTCGAAACGCAGCTACAGGCGCTGCGCTCCGTTCTCGGCAACTGCTCGGTCTCTGGTCCCGACTCGACTCTCGACAATTGCTCCTGCATTGTCTACCTTCGCCCGTCCGTGGGCTCGTACCGATTCCATCCATGGAACCGTCTATGCTTTGCTCTACCTCCTGTATCCATTCAGTCGTACGCAGCTATCACTGCTTGTTGTCGGAGCGAAGCGTAGGTATACCTAATGGCCTTGAACAGCGGAAACAGCGGTTAAGGTACCCATAATGGTCCCTGCAAGGGATATCTATGGGGCTAAGCCCGCGGGATTCCAGGTGCGAGCAGGCGTCCGCCTGGTTCGTAGTTGTATAGGTTTTACTGTAGCTTATTGTATTATAAGTATATATTAGATAGTAAGTAAGCTGGTTTCCCTAACAAATCAGTACCGGTGAGGTGAGACTTCAGTAAATTCCGGCACATACAATAATATGTATGCAATAACCGAGGCCTGGTTTATGCTTATTCTCCCTGCTAATATTGTATATCCAATAGATATACAATATAGTATAAGAAACCGCATCACCTGGAGATACAAACATGGCACGATCAGCAACACGTACCGCCCCCATCAATTTACGGGCACTGGATTCAGAACGCAGCCTGATTGACAGGGCCGCTGCCATGTTAGGTAAAAATCGTTCAGATTTCATGCTCGAAACCGCCTGCCGTGAAGCTGAAAATGTCCTGCTTGATCAGCGGCTCTTTATGCTCAACGAAACGGATTTTGACAGCTTCATGGCAATGCTGGATGCGCCCGTAAAAGACAATCCCGCTTTACGTAAGCTCATGGCGCACAAAGCACCGTGGGAATAAGTGCGCCCTGCCCTATTGATTACACACACAATGCGACTTCTTTTGATTGTGGCAACACCACACTGAATGACTGGCTTCAACGACGCGCCATAAAAAATGAAAGTAGTGGGGCCTCACGCACATTTGTAGTTTGCTATGACAATTGCATCATTGGTTATTATTCATTAGCCGTGGGCGCTGTTACCAGAGATGACACACCCGGGAAAGTACGCCGCAATATGCCTGACCCTGTCCCGGTCATGGTACTGGGTCGCCTGGCAGTAGATGCCAATTGGCAGGGTAAACAAATTGGTGATGGATTGTTGAAGGATGCCATTCTACGCACCATTACAGTTGCTGAACAAGCGGGTATCCGCGCCCTGCTTGTTCATGCGTTATCTGATAAGGCCCGTAGTTTTTACCAGCACTGTGGTTTTCATGAGTCCCCAACAAATGATATGACCTTGATGATAACGCTTAATGAAGCCAGACGAGCTATATCCGGATAATGATAAACAACAGTAATAGCGAATTAAATATTTTTCGTAATACCAGGGTAAACACATGGCCGTTGAATGCGAGTTTTATAATATAATCGTCCCCAAAACAGTTCTAGAGTCAAAATACCCCGGCGGAGTATCCGCCTATCGGGAAGACTGCCCAAACGCCAGTTTTGTTGAGGATGAACATCTGACACGTGTTGGCTTTATGAACCCGAATGATACTGGTAAATTTATGGAAGCCCTCATCACAAAGGGACTGGATTACCTGGATGAAAATAGAAGTTCTAAAGATTTCGTTGGCATGATGATGTTTGCCTGCTTTGAGCCCTGTGACTGGATAGAAACAGAGCTTGTCGATGGTATCAAGTGTTGTTGGCTAAAGGGTACCGAGCCACGACCGATAAGCTTAATAACCAGATTGTAGAAATCCCGACAACTAACACATGGCAACTAATATGAAAAGCACCAGCATCCTGTATGTAACATTACATCATAATGCTACGTTTTAAATTTATCCTGTTCGCGATCCTGCTCATCCAGGTATTCGCCAGTAGTGCCACTGAGTATGCCCAACCTGGCTTCTATGATGTCCAGCACCATATCCTTGATAATGGTATGCATATCATCCTCAAGAAACGGGGTACTGCACGTAATGTCGCTATTCGATTAAGCGTTGAGGTTGGTACGTTAGACTTTCCCTGTGGTAAGCGTGAAACAACACACTTTCTGGAGCACCTGTTATTTACCGGCACCTCAAAACACAGCGAAGAACAACTCGATGAAGTCATCAGTTCACATGGTGGCTACTGGAATGCCTCTGCCTTGCAACACCAGACAAGGTACGAAATCGATATCTTTAGCCGCCATAGCGATGTCGCCATGGATACCTTGTTTGAAATCATTACCGACTCAACCATTACTGACGAGAACATTGAAAAATCCCGTAATATCATTTATCGAGAAGATGGTGGTAAACGCTCATCTTTCAGGCGATGGCTCTATCAAAACAATATCATCCAGATAGCCAGTGAAAAAAGCCGTAATCATCTTTACCCTACGATTGAAATTAATTGTAAGGACCCAGACAATATTACAGGTATCACTAAAACAGACATTCTGGACACCTATCAACAATACTATAACCCTAACCGTATGACGATGGTGATTGTAGGTGATATTAATCCCGATGACATGTTAAATCATATAAACAAAACCTTCGGAAAACTGAAAGCTGGAACAGCAGCTATTAATCGAAAGCATCCCCCTTTCCCCGATGAGCCCCAGATCTTTGAAAGCCAGTTTTCACCCATCCTGGGTTCAGAAGCACATATCTCCACATCTTTTAGAACAAATGGCTATATTTCATCTGATTATTATGCAATGAATATTATAGAAAAATATCTCACAGATACCATGTATAACACATTGCGCGTACAAAACGGACTTGCCTACGCCCCTTCAGCACAACAAAATAACTTAATTCACTATGGAAGAATTTCCATGGAAAGCGATACACGTATTGAAGACATTGACAGAAATATTCAGTTAATTGAGTCAATCTATATGAAACCGCCAGAAAAGATCTTTACTGAAGAGAAAGTCCGTAGTTTGAAAAAGAAGCTTTTGCTCGGCATGGCACAAGATTTTGAGGCCAATAGTAATTTTGCAGATTACTACGCCAACAGTGCCTATGAATTAGAAGAATTTGGAAAGTTCGTCAATACTGAACAAAAAACAGCCGATGTAACACGAGATGACGTGATACGGGTTTACTCCAGGTATATAAATAAAAATAATTCAGTGATATCGATTGAAACACCCACGCTGACTTACACGCAATTTTACCTGCTTATCCTGGCGATTGTTTCGATCTTCACCCTGATTTTATTTTGGTACCTCAGGCACAAAAGTCAGACAAGTAAGCGCCAATAAGATATCTGGTAATTCCTGATCAGAATAACGGGACCAGTCTCGCTTTAATATGGCAAAAGGCAAGACCTGGCCCCAACGCTTCTTCTCCGGGCATAACCGGGTCGAGCCATGCTTACCTATTAAAAAATTAAGCTTCATCAATTAAATACACATTTCACACCCTTAAACCGACTGTTTCAGCCATAAAATAGTATCGATATGTCATGGCAATCCTTAGTCGGCGTGAGCATCTTTTAGAGATGTATATTGCCTCACCCTTAAAGCAATCATTTTGATGCCAAAAAGGTGGTTCTAAGCAAGCATATTGACGTATTTCGAGCCTTTTTATAATAACCTTCAGTTAGTTAGCTTGGTCCGACCCCGTTTATCGGAGTCAACCGTATAGTACGGTAGATTAAATGCAACAAGCTTACCGACCCCATGCTTTTGCCTCACAAGCAGTCATAGTTTATTCTCATTTTATCTGTAATTTTTAAAGCGAGTATAGCCATGATATTACATCACTCTAAACCTGCTCTTGAGCACAGACTAATGTATAAGGAATAGACTAGATTTGTACTAGTATCATGCTCGGGAAGATTTTGTACAATTATATACCGATGATTAGCGTACTTTATTATGACATGAGAATTGTTAGGCTTAAGTTACAACCACTAAAACAGAAGTCATTTAATGAACATCTCTCTTATTTAAGAGATACTCAAGGCCATCTGTTTCTACCGCCAGTGTATAGGCACAATATATAAACTCATCCCACTGCATATCTGCCACAGGATGCACTACGCGACCAACAATCGCAGATGCCGGATCAACAACAAACTCAACCAGATCTACGTTTCTGTTTCGGATCCATGTGTACTTTATAACATCCTGAACTGACTGCCGCTTAATGTAACCAGGTTTAGTCGCATTACTCATAAAGATGCAGCGCCCATTGTACTCATAAAGCTCCACACACTGTGTACGTTGAACCTGCACTCCACTAAACACAAACAATAACTTTGTTTGCCCTTCATCTATGATAACGCGTAGCTTTGTCTTACCTGTTCGATCTACAGGAATAGGCGTATTCTCATTAATTGAGGATAGATACGCGATAATCTCGTTAGAAAGTTCTTTTTTGTAATGCCTGGGGTCATGCCTTAAGTCCATTCTTTCAAAGATTCGCTTAATGTCATCATGTTGCGTCATATCCGATCCACCGACCAGCATCTCAGCATTCAGGAAAACCTGGTAGCAACCCTTCCTGTCAGAACATTCAATAGCAAAAGTACGATGCAATGTTAACCATGAAATATCGCGCATGAGCTTAATGAGCATTTTTATATCATCTATCTGATAAATAGATGGCTCAGCATGTCGTGTTAAAGAAAGAAGGAGTTCACCGCTAGCCTTGGCTGAGCTTAGTCTGATAGCTACCCTTGCGTCAGGGATTTCACGATAATCTTCCTGCAAGTAATAACATAGTCCCTCCACATCCCTTTCTTCCAATTCAGTATTGATTAGGTCAAGTACATGCTCGACCTCTTTATTACGACACTTCTCATTAGCGTCAATCAATTCAGCGGTATGATACTCATTTTGTTCAACTACAGTTGGGCTGTACGGTGAATACAGCATGGTAAGGATCTGATCAGGCACTTCCTCCTTACATTCAAGCCCGGCATCTACATTGACAATATCATTGGTAGATTGTTCTTTTGTCGAAATGTCATGCAATGATTCAATATATTCATTAAGGTTCTTGCAAATCTGTCTTATCTGCAATACCTCAATGCTTTCCTTAACATAGGGGAAAGTTACCTGAATATACTCTTCCTCTTCTGCCTGACGTTCTAACGCCATCAATCGCCTCTGCGCCACTGAACCCACTCGATCGACTCTTCCCGTTTTTTGTTCAAAGCTGATAGGTGATCCCGAAAGACCATAGTGAACGACACTGTCACAAAATGTATGCAGATCCTCCCCTTCTTGAAACACATCCGTCGTTATAAGCGCCAAGGGATAGCCTGGCATTCTGAACTTTCTTGCTTGCGATGAACGCCCTGATGTCTCACCGGATGCGCCGATTACAGGCGAAACAGGATTAAGCATCTGACGAAGGTATGTCGGATATTCATCACGGTTCAATTCAAGAATACCCGGTATATTGTTCTTTATAATTAATTCCAGATGCGCTGCGAGCTGCACTAATTCATAATACGTTGAAAAACCATTCTGTCCTTTCTGGGATACCAGGCTAGCAACAAAGTCCCTGATCCACTGACCTCGACTTTCTGTTGTCAGATTACCTGGCCCTTGTTTCAACCGTGCCAAATAAATGTCGATAATTCCATGAGCCGTCCTTAATACAAAACTCAACAATATTTTGTGTATATCGAAGCGTTGAAGGCCGTGGCTCACCACTGCATTCTCTTTAAGTGCATTATAAAGTTTTTTCTGATATGGGATAATAAGCTCATCCATCCCTGACGATACCAACTCTGTATAGAGCGTTACAGTCGTCAGCTGCTTAACAAGCTTCCCTTTGTCGATTGTCAGGATCGGCTTCTCTAATCGAGTCAACACCATATGGTCATACAATGGTGTCAAATATGTAGCACCATGGTGATCTTTCATCCACTGGATGAAAGCGATCTGACATGCCTGAAAGATTTCAAGGTAGTCCTCGGCCACCCGTCCACTGATGTATTGTCCTGCGTTTGCAGCTATGTCATCACCGTACTCATCAAGAATATCTACCAGATTGAGTCCCTCACACTGGCACAGATACCATGCCCAGTTTGGTTCCAGCAGGGTAACAATGACCTGGTTCCTGACAGAAAGTCCTTTTCTAACCGAGTCAGGCGTTGGGTACGTTACACCATCAACAGATAGTTGTGATGATGCTTCCTTAATGGGCTCACCACGAAAAAACCAGGCGTAAAAGGTATCATTTTTTGCTGGAAGTGATTTATCAGAACCATCGACCTCAGCATCAAGCTCACCACCCAGGACACTGTCATCACGGTACTTACTCACATTGCCATAACTCTGGTATATCTTATCCAGCATCTCGCGCAGGGCATCATGCGAATCCAGTTCATCATCTATATATCGCTTGATCCATTGATTGTAGGTGTCGTCGAGCTTGTCCTTGATTTCATTGACACTTTTGACACGACGTACAAAGACGAGCTGTTTTTTTGCTTTATCAAAAATAGAATATGAAAGATGCTTGACCACGCTATCCATTTTCGGGTGAGGTAATGTTCTCCCCAGCCCGTATTCGACATAGTTATCTGCCATCTGGCCGATAACATGGCGATCCCTGGCATCATTCTGCAGCTTATCTGCCCGGTCACCATCAAACTCTACTGGTGGTGAGCGTGTCGATTCTGCAAAACTCTCAAATGAGGCAAGAAGACCTGCTTGAAAGGAAGGCGATTTACTTTGGCTTTCTAGCATCTCACCAACTTTCTTCTGAACCAGGGCGGTCACCAGCTTCTGTTCGTCAGTCTCAAGCTGAATCTCTGCATTCTGACCTTTACGCCATTCTCGCCTATACATGTTGCGGGTAAGCTTTTCACCATTGACCGACAGGATATTCAATCGCCTGACCATAAATCGACTAAGATACGCTCTAATCTTTTCCTGGTCATCATTCTCGATTTCCTCGGGTAATAAATCGAGTCGACCGACCATGTTCAGCTGATTACGTAACTGGGTAAGATTACGATCATAAGGGGTTGCCGAGAGCAGGAGTGCATGACGCGCACGTGGTATGTACCCGTCACCCTCCCGAAATCCAAGAACACCAGACAACACCTGGTTCCTGTCACTACTATCAAGGTCGTGTTTAAAATTATGAGCCTCATCGATAACAACCAGATCAAACGTTGGCAAGATGTAGTTCAGTGCTCGCGCATACTGCTCCTTTACTTCATGCTTGTGTTTTATAACACCATCCCATTCATGTGCAGGGATAATAGTTTTCAGTTGATCAAGTTTTTGTTGCCATGAGGACTCATCCTCACTAAGACTCATGCTGAAACTATCCTTACCAATAAAGAAATCTACGTAATAACCAGATGCGGCATGATCCAGCAGATCAATAATATTGCGGCAATTTATATAGGGCGCAGCAGGACGTCCTTCACGAGTACGGATTCTGCCTTGACTTACACGCACATTATTTCGTATAAAACTTTTGTACTCTCGACCCCATTTCTCCTGAACGTTTCTGCTTGGACAAATGTATAAAACACGTAGCATAGGGTCAAAATATCGTAGCATCGCCACAACACCAAGGGCGATATAGGTTTTACCCATTCCAACTTCATCCGCAAGATAGGCAAAACCAACCTCAGGCTCGACAATCATATTCTGTAGCGCTACCGCACCCTCAATTTGCATCTCTGACAGCGGTTTGAGGGTTATATCTCCGCCAGAGAAATCGATCAATCGCCGTGCTGTTTCAAGATCAATAGGATTCACCTATCTGGCTCCATGACGCTATATACCTTAAAAAACTCCTCTTCAAACCATTTGAAAAAGAGCTTTCTATTTTTCTGGCTATTATTTTCTAATTTCAGTCGTTTGCCTTTCTTGAGTATATTTATCTCTCTATATAGCCTTCTCGTCTCATTCTTCACATTAGGGCGTTTGATAAAAATCTCAGTACGATAAATTTCATGCGCAGATAACAGTAGCAGATAACAGCTTACCGCATTAAGATCACCTTCCTCCCTATCCTCCCTATCCTCCCTATCCTCCCTATCCTCCCTATCCTCCAGAGCCATTTTAACAAGTGATGTCAGGCTATCCACCCCGGTACCGGTTAGATAGTAATCTACCAGGTTATATTGCTCGTCATCTAGCGCCTGCACCAACCGCCTTTTTAACTTTGAAAAGGCACTGAATATCTCGGCATATTCACAAAAGAACTGATCGATAATCTGGTCATCAGCCTGAATAGTGAGTTCCCCTCCCTGTGCACCCAGGACAAGCGAGCGGATCTTGGCATTGATCAGCATCATCTGACGTCGTTCGGGTGTCATCCCTGCATATATGGCCAATATTTGAGTTGCTGTAAGCTCTGGAAGATCGAGTGGTTTATGACTCCACCCAGTTTGCTGGAGCAGCACAGGATGTGTGGGAAATGCTGCATGCTCCTTAAGTTTAAGATTTCGTCCCTTTACCTTTACCAGAGAACCATTTCTCAATGCCTTTTCCAGATGACAAGTATCACCCTCATATTCACCTACTTGATATCTGACTGTCCATGACTCTATGACAGGTTCGCCTTCAGGCCCAAGTATCTCGATCTCATAGGAATGATAGCGTGCCGTACATCCTGTCAAACGCTGCGTCACCCAGTCATAACATAGGTGAAGTTCAGGTAGTGCAGCATCTGAATCTTTCTCGTTAATAAGCCCAGGAACGAGCTCGTCAAGCACCGCAAAATTATCGATAGCAACCGTATCTGGAATGCCTTCAAGTAGCGGCCCAGCTTTATCCAGTTTGGCAAGAAACCCCGCCTCAGCATTTTCATGAATAGCCTTATGAGTAAAATTAACCGAGCCTACAAAAACCCATGACTGCCGCTTATTATAAAAATGATACACTTTGGCGTGAAGTCGACGGAAAAGATCACCAGTAAGTCCCAATGCACGAGCCTCATCATCTCGCCACTGTGCCCACTGGATTCCATCTTCCTTTTCTATATGTTCATAGTAGCCATCCTGGCAAAGGGCTTGCCCCTCACTATCGAAGGGCAGAAACAACTTAATGTCGTTGATACTCATATTAAAAAAGGACTGATGTTCCTTATTCTCAGCATTATCAGCAAAAAAGGGGGAGATAATCTCAAGGCTCCAGTTACTGTAGAGTGACAATGGGCTTGATTTAAGACGAAGAAAATTGATAAATGAACGACGATTATCCGGAAAGCTTAGCCCGTAATAATAAATAGGTTCTGCACTATTACTTCCTTTACAATTCGTGACAAACTCACCTATCTGGTTAATTGCTGTCTTCTTATCGCCATAAGTAAATGTTTGATGCTTGTCCAGGAATTCAATTTCCTCATGAAGGATATTGATCAGTTTCCGCGATACAGCCCCGCTCCTCACTTCCACCCAGTGCTGACACTCGATGTTGTCCCACCACCCGGCACGGCTAAGATTGTTAGAACCTGCACCCAATAACAATATCTCTTCTTCAGTCTCACTATCCGTTAATAAAACCATATTTACCTTGCCATGAAAGGCACGGTTACCCAGACTGACTCCGTTACAGATATATTCCATCTCTGGTGAGCATTCGCCATTCAGACGAAACATAGGCATGTCATAGAAAACATCAATTGGAAGATTTGCCTCTCGCAAGTTTTCTCTCACCATGAATCGCTTCACTCGATCATCAGCCGAATAAGCTATTTCCTGATTAAGAAGCAGAGGAATGATCTCCAGCTCAAAGAAATCTGGCTCAAAAGTATACGTGGTAAAGAGCGCCGCCTTTACTTCACGGCCGGCGATGAGCTCAAGAAACCTCTCTGTTATTACCGCTTTATCCATCATCTATTCCCGAGATGCTCAACGGAAATATTAAGAAATGACCCCATGAAATAGTCATAATCCCATTGTGTCTCTATCTCTGATTGGCTCTTTAGTTCAGACTTCTCACTTTTAACCCTGACACGGATTGTTTTCCCAGACTCAACTTCCACCCAGGGTGCCCCACTACGATGCTGCATAACTTCTTTGTTAAGTTGAAGAATTCCGTCAATCACACGCACCATATCATCGTTGCGAAATGCAGCAAGTATGGAGATCAGCTGTTCACGTCGAGGAAAGTCCTCATCGAGTAAAGTCTCTGGAAGATGCAGATATTGATAGCGACCCTTTAGATTTTCCAGAATTTTAGCGAGGCTCTCGCCATCCTTACGTCGGCAGTAATGAAAAATGTTATTGGCTGCAACAAGTAGCCTCTCAACCACAATGATATCGTTCAGGTGCCGTGCGAGTCGCTCACTTGTTTCATACCCCAGGATAAGCTTAATAAACTCGTCGATATCCTTTGGCGTTTTTGTTTTATCTGAAAATATTCTTTGCGTAATCTGCCAAAGCTCATTTTGAACCCACTCATGATCGTTTCCAGACATGAGTGCTTCTAAAAGAGGTGTCTGAACACTGTTATGGTGTAGCGCATCCATAAAGGAGGTTGCCATGTGCTCTAGTTGCATTCTATCCAGGGGTTTATTACTGTTCAGCATGGAAAACAGTTCATCCCCAACGCTACCTAGCTGTTGCAGTATCGCCAGTACAATCGATTGACCCAATGGGGTAACGACACGCTCATTACCTGTTGCCAGGCCAGTGTCACGTGCGGCTGAGGAATAAAGGCCCCAGAGCCCATATGAGGCCTGGTCACTTAATATTTGCTGCTCGGTTGACTGGCCCAGAGTAATTTTAAGCGTATCGTCATGTATACGCTTCTTCACCCGGGTAATCCCCATAATATCGGTTGCTTTACCATAATATCGAACATAGGCAGTTAACTGCTCGTAGCGAAGGAAAACCTCCTGTACCAGCTTATGACGAGCACCTGTCTCACCTTCCATAGGAACAAGCTGGTTGGCCCAATAAAACCCGAGTAATGCAACCGCGAAGTTATCCATGGAGGAAGTGATGGTCGTCAGGTTGCCAACAACCTTTCGACCGAAATAGGACCAAACCAACTCAAAGCCGAGTGGGTCACGAGATCCTTTAGGTATTGCACGATCATCAAGTAACGAAAGAAATGCCATACATATATTGCCCGTCAAATCAAAGGAAGGTTAAGACAACAATTATCACTAGTATTCATAGACTCTTTTCATTATTCAAATGTGTATCTGTTTCAGATTATCAAGGATAAGTTGAATGTTTTTATGTGTCGTAATTCTTTTTCTTGATATATTTCGGTGCGCTAGCAACAAAATATTATTCCATATTTTCTATGACTTTACCCACTATGGGTGAATGTATTTTGTTGCAAATTATTCTTAATATGAACCAAATTATGGTAAAGCGAGATTAACTCACTCCGTCAACTTCAGCAGATCAAAAACCACTCTGGCGAAACCCTTCGCTTTTTCAGGATCTGATAATAGCTGCATCATCTGATTTTTATGTGCATCGCTGCTGTCCATCACGGCATCGTCTATTGCTTTCGGAAAATCACCTAACAATGCCTGGTCTGGTGTGTTGTTTGCGATTTGGCTCATTACCTGTTTGTTTTCACTTACCTTGTCTCTGATCGTGTAGGCATAGTTAACCAGGTCTTTTTCTGTCAACTGGTCGGTAATAAAGAGCTCGTTTAGTCGGCTGATGATCTGTGATAGAAATTCTTCTTTTTTATCTTTGGCACTGGCTGTACCCAGGCCGTCACCGGGGGTTAGATATTCGCCTTCGCCATCTCTCAGGTTCAGGTCTTGCTGTCGGATCTTTGACAGGCGATAGTGGCTGAGTACCACGCTGTTCAGGTCGATGTCATCTTCATCAACGATGGATTCACGCAGCATGGGGCGCAGGTTTCGTGCATATAAACTCATCTTTTCCAGGTTCTTGTCATCGTAATCGACTATCTGTGACATGAATTCGTAAAAACGCACGAAGGTGCCCAGATCCTTTTTGAAGATTTCCAGAGCGTCCTTTGCTTCCTTGCATTCCTTAAAGCTGTTTTCGGCATTGGCAATCAGTACCGCATCAGCGCTTTTCTTGCTGCGCTCGAACATGTCCTTTGCCTGTTTGTAGGCCTCAATCGCGTACTTATAACGCTTTTGCCATCGCTCTACGGCCGGTTTGCAGATATTGGCAATGGCCGCATTGCTTTTGTTCCTGATAAAAAAGGCTTCGCAAAACTGCTCGACTTCGCTCCAGGTGAATATGCCTGAAGCCCGTAGTTTTTCGAACAGGTCGAAGATCAGATCAGGGTCGGATACATCGGCCAGTTCTGCAGTCTGGTAATAAGGTTTAAAGGATTCCAGTATTTCCTCTGGCTCATTGAAGAAATCCAGTATAAAAGTGCCGATTTCTGCCTTGCCGGGATAGGTTCGATTTAAACGAGACAGCGTTTGTACGCATTCTACCCCGCCCAGTTTCTTATCTACATACATGGCGCATAACTTGGGTTGATCAAAGCCGGTCTGGAACTTGTTGGCGACAATCATGACCTGATAATCATCGGAATCGAAGGCCTTGCGCATGTCACGGCCTTTAAGGTTCGGGTTCATGTTGGTTTCAGTAAACTTCTCACCCAACAAGCCCTCGATACTGGGATCTTTCTCGTTAAATTCCACTTCACCAGAGAAAGCCACCATGGCATGTATCTTTTTATAGCCTTTCGCGGCAATGTATTTGTCAAAACCCAGCTTGTAGCGAACCGCCTCCTTGCGAGAGCTGGTGACTACCATTGCTTTAGCCTGGCCACCTAACAGGCCCATGACATTGTCCTTAAAATGCTCAATGATGACCTGTACCTTCTGAGCAATATTGTAGTCGTGCAGGCGTACCCACTGGTTGAGCTTTACTTTAGCCTTTTTACTCTCCACCTCCTGATCACTGGCCTCTATTTTCTGTGCCAGGTTATAGGCCACTTTATAGTTGGTGTAGTTCTTCAACACATCCAGAATAAAGCCTTCTTCAATGGCCTGGCGCATGCTGTACACATGGTAGGCTTCCGGCTTGTTGGTTTTAGAGGGTGTTTCATCAGGGTTTGGCAGGCGGCCAAACAGTTCCAGGGTCTTGGTTTTGGGGGTGGCGGTAAAGGCAAAATAGCTTAAATTGCTCGAAGCCCGACGTGAGGCGACCGCCGCATCCAGAATATCTTCGGAGGTGAGTTCCTCTTCCCCTTCCCTGCTGTCGATCATCAACACTTCTTTTAATTGCCGCGCCGTGGAGCCGGTCTGGGAGGAATGGGCTTCATCCGCAATCACTGCGTAATGCCGTTCTTTCAGGCTGACGCTGTTCTCGATGGCCTTTAATACATAGGGGAAGGTCTGAATCGTGACAATAATAATAGGTTGTGAGTTTTCCAGCGCGGCGGCCAGTTTTTCCGATTTGGAGCCTTCCCCTTCCTTGCGGTTAATGCGCCCTACTACGCCATCCACATGCTCAAACTGGTAGATGGTATCCTGCAACTGGTCATCCAGCACCGTTCTGTCGGTAACAATAATCACCGAATCAAACTGTTTGTTGCCTTTATCGTCATAGAGTGATGATAACTGATGGGCCGTCCAGGCAATGGAGTTGGATTTTCCGGAGCCAGCGCTGTGCTGGATCAGGTATTTGTGACCGGGGCCTTCGCGGTGGGCATCGTTAACCAGCTTATTGACCACATCCCACTGATGATAGCGCGGGAAGATCATGGTTTCTTTTTTGGACTTACGCCCTTCCCAGTCTTCCTTTTCTTCAATCTGTAAATGGACAAAACGTGCCAGAATGTTTAACAGGTTGTCGGGCAGTAACACCTCGTTCCATAGATAATCGGTGGCATAGCAGTTTACATCCTCCGGGATGTCATTACCGGCACCACCATCACTGGTGCCTTTGTTAAAGGGCAAGAAGAAGGTCTCATCGCCTTCCAGCCGGGTTGTCATGTAGACCTCATACTGGCTAACGGCAAAATGTACAAGCGCACCGCGCTTGAAGGTAAGCAATGGTTCCGGCTTTTTGGTGATGGGGTCAACAGGCGGCCGGGTGGTTTTGTATTGCCGTATGGCATTCTGTACCGCCTGCTTGAATTCTGACTTCAATTCCAGCGTGGCAATGGGCAGGCCATTAACAAACAGGACCAGGTCAATACGCCATTTCTTCGCCCGGCTGCCGGTTGCGGCCTCATGCTCATCAGTAGCCCAGGGTGAATAAACCAGCTCGGGCACAATACGAAAACGGTTTTTCTGATACCGAGCCAGAGTTTGCGGGTTTAGATCATGCTCGGGTTTGAACTGGCAGAGACTGAAGCGGGTACCACGATCACGCAGTTCATGGCGCAATACACCCAATGTGCCAAAGGTACGCATGTCCTTGTTGGCTGCATTGGGATCAGCCTTGTTCAACTGGGTGGCAACCCGTTCTAAAAACTTATCTTCAGGCTTGTTGGGATAGAGCTTGCAGAACTTTTGCCACTGACTGTCCTGGGTGCCTTTGACAAAGCCCAGCAGGTCTTCGGAATACAGGGCCAGTTCGCGGTTGTAGGTTTCAGCTTTGCCCAGCTTCCAGCCTTTATCCAGCATTTGCTGGATCATGTCATTCTGGAACGTCAGTTCGCTTGCCTTGCCACCACCCATGATGCTCATGATATGCCTTCCTTAAACCTTTCATCTTCCGGTTGCGCTGAAATAGTATTATTTAATATTATCAATATGTTACAGGTCGACTCATACCAGTACAGCAAATAAAATGAAATAAAACTATGCCCAAACCGGTATGTATCTAGCGTATTTCCTTGAATCTAAGGCTTGAAATCCAACTACCTTTCTCGGTGGTTCACCGGCAATACCAAGCAAAAGATATCCGCCACCTTCATTAGCAATAGCAACACAATATTTGTAAAGTTTCTTGTTATCGAATTGAGTTTCGCCTCTT
>ENA-ORDP01000850-ORDP01000850.1-marine-sediment-metagenome-genome-assembly--contig:-NODE-850-length-18469-cov-2.836537_pt1 | contig 18469 bp, 20 predicted proteins | sample MGYA00248627_ERZ508539 | MGnify/ENA primary metagenome ERZ508539 (study PRJEB26208, sample SAMN05571518) | marine sediment metagenome | biome: deep sea; feature: Hydrothermal vent; material... | reverse complement strand
GATTCCTGCCTTCGCAGGAAAGACGAAAGAAATGACCAAACGGTCTTTTTCAGCACCCTGCTAGGCAATAATATTGGGCAGGATATCGTTTTCCAGGCTGATGATCTGGTCTTTCAGGAACAGTTTGCGTTTTTTCAGGCGTTGCACCTGAATCTGGTTAAAGGAGCCATCTTCCATCAGCCGCGAAATCACATCGTCCAGATCACGATGTTCCAATTTCAGTTCCGCCAGTTTGCTGTTTATTTTTTCACTGTCATCCATTGGATCGACAGTATATCAGAATTTTCAAGAAAAATCTCGCTGCGGAGTGACGGCAGACTGGAAATTGATTGTGTCTTCGGGTATGGTGGACACTCTATATAACTTGGCAATAGGGAGGGTCATGACAATGAATCTCGCTGTAAGGAAAGATTCCCTGAAAAGCAAACACGAAGTCCTTGAATCGGAAATAGAACTTGAAGAAGCAAGACCCCATCCAGATGACGTTCATCTTCATGAGCTTAAAAAAATGAAGCTTCATATCAAAGATGAACTGAACACACTCGAAGAAACATGATGACAGGCTGACGGCCTGTTTTTTTATGCTCTAATAGAACGATTATAACTTTTCGGCCTGCCCGCGCAGGATGAACTTTTGTATTTTGCCCGTCGATGTCTTTGGCAGATCGCCGAAGATGACCGTTTTCGGGCATTTGAAGTGGGCCATGTTGTGGCGGCAAAAATCGATGATCTGCTGCTCGTCAGTATCGTTCGCGTCACCCTTTAATTCGATAAATGCGCACGGAGTTTCGCCCCATTTTTCGTCGGGCCGGGCGACCACGGCGGCGGCCAGCACGGCGGGGTGCTTATAGAGGGTGTCTTCGACTTCGATCGATGAAATGTTTTCACCGCCGGAAATGATAACGTCTTTCGAACGGTCCATAATCTTGATATAGCCGTCCGGGTGGATGACGGCCAGATCACCGGAATGGAACCAGTCACCGGCGAAAGCCTCGTCGCTGGCGGCTGGATTTTTCAAATAGCCCTTCATCACGATGTTACCCTTGAACATGATCTCGCCCATGGTCTCACCGTCCCGGGGCACCGGGGTCATGGTTTGGGGGTCCATCACATCGAGCCCTTCGAGCACATGGTAACGCACCCCCTGGCGACTTTTCAGGCGGGTCTGTTCGGCCAGATCCAACTTATCCCATTCCGGTTGCCAGGCACACATCACCGCCGGGCCATAAGTTTCCGTCAGTCCATACACATGGGTCACCTCGAACCCGGCTTCGGCCATGCCTTGCAAGGTAGCGGCCGGTGGCGGCGCGGCGGCGGTCATGACATTGACCGAATGATCGAAATCCCTTTTTTCGGCCTCGGTGGCGTTGACGATGAAGTTGAGCACAATGGGGGCACCGCAGAAATGGCTGACCCGGTGATCGGCGATGGCGGCATATATGCTGGCCCCATCGACCTTGCGCAAACAGACACTGGTTCCCGCCGTCGCCGCCAGGGTCCACGGAAAGCACCAGCCGTTGGCATGAAACATCGGCAGGGTCCACAGGTATACCGGATGGGGCCCCATGTTCCAGCCGATGATATTGGACAGCGCATTCAAATAGGCCCCCCGGTGATGGGTCACCACTCCCTTGGGATTGCCCGTCGTGCCGGATGTGTAATTCAGGGATATGGCGTCCCATTCATCGCCCGGCGGGCGCCATTGAAAATCCGCGTCCCCGGTGGCGAGGAAGCTTTCATAGTCGGTTTCGCCCAAGGCCCCGTCGTCAAAACCGCTTTCGCTGTCGATGATGTCGATGACCAGCAAATCCCGTTCGGTCAGGGTCAGGGCCTCTTTGACGGTGGCCGAAAATTCGCTGTCGGTGAGCAGCACGCTGGCCTCGCCATGATCCAGGCAAAAGGCGATGGTGGCGGCGTCCAGGCGCACGTTCAGGGTGTTCAACACCGCCCCGGTCATGGGCACGGCGAAGGCGGCTTCGTACATTTCCGGCGAATTGGCGCCCATGACGGCGATGGTGTCGTTCTTCTTAACGCCGCGTTTAACCAGGGCCGAAGCCAGCCGGCGGCAGCGCCCGGCGGTTTCGGCCCAGGTGAATTTTTTACCGCCGTGAACCACCGACAAGCGATCCGGATAAACATCGGCGGCGCGGGCCAGCAGGCTGAGCGGGCTCAGCGCCGCGTAATTGGCGCCGTTGCGATCCAGATGGGTGTCATAGATGCTGTCCGTCATGTCACTAAAAGCCCTCGTTTGAGATTATCATTGATGAATAATCCAAACCGGGCCCGGCGGCAATGACGCAGGTGCAGAGGTTCAGTTAAGGGTGACGTTGCCCGAGTCGGTGAAGTGGCGGTCGTCTTTGAGGATCACACAGAGAGTTTCTTCCCAGCCATTCTGAACGCAAAAATCGATGGCGTCGTCCATGCCGAGTGAATGGACGAGGCTGATGGCGATCTGTTGTTGGTAAGGGCGGTTACCAACGTTGGCAGGTGTGCAATAGCGTCCCATCGGAACCTCCTATGCAGCAAAAACGAAAGCGGCCTGTTCAGGCGCTTAATTAATCCAATCGGCAAATTCGAAGTCGCCAATAGTTTCTTCGGTTAGTGAGAAATCATCCATCAGGGTTTCCAGATCCTGGGCGATCACATCTTGCGTCCGCATCTCACTGGCGTAGGTTTCCTGATAGGATTTCTCGATTTCTGAAGGTCTGTCTTTGATAAACATCGGTCCATCTCCTTCGTTGTTTGAGGGGTGATAGAACGTGCGACTCACCCTGCCAACACAAATAGCCTAGCCAACCAACCTGATGCCTTCCTGACAGGTGGCATTTTATTTTCAGCACAACAGGATCGCATAGTTGTGATTGGAAATAAATTACATCACTTCGAAACTGCGATATTAGTGATAATGTCCATAGCGGTTAGTCCCCGGCACCATGCCGGGTTGGCGGTACAGTGAAGGTTGATGATGCGTAGCGGCACAAAAAAAGAAACAAATCCGATCATTTCCGAAGTCGCCGACGGGTTGGCCGTGCTGAAAATCATCAACCAGTTTGCGCTCGATCTGACGACGCTGGAAACCAGGGATGATCTGGCCTGGTACGTGGCCCACCGGGTCGTCGGCAAACGGGGCTTTGCTGATTGCGTGATCTGCTTTGTCGATGCCGACAAAAAACGGATACGGCAACAAGCGGCCTTTGGCGACACAAAGAACCCGGCATCCGACGAAATAGCCAACGTACTGGACATTGCTATCGGCACGGGGGTGATCGGCACCGTTGTCGGTTCGGGTCAATCGCTGGTTGTTGATGATGTGGAAAAATTCGATGGCTACATTGTTGATATCGAACCGGCGAGGTCAGAAATCTGCGTACCGATCATGGTCAGTGGCCAGGTCTTTGGCGCCATCGATTGTGAAGACCCACGGGTCGGCCACTTCACCGAAATCCACCTGCAATTTCTGACCACGGTGGCGACCATGATGGGGATCAGGCTGAAGTCGATCATGCAGGGTGAAAATACGGAACTGGCGGCAAAACTGGCCCACAGTGAAGAACGATTTCGCGATATTGCCGAAGCAACGTCGGACTGGTATTGGGAAACCGGGCCGGACCTTCACTACACTTATGTCTCCGACCGGTTTTACGAAGAAACCGGGATCATGCCGAAAGATTTCATTGGCAAAGAACGTAATGATTTCGTCAGTTCGCGGTTTGTCGAGCAGAATCCCGAAATATGGCAGGCTCATCTGGACGATTTGAAACATCACAAGGCGTTTCAGGACTTTGAATATATTAGCGAAACTGTGATCGATCAGTTACGAAATGTGCGGGTCAGTGGTAAGCCATTTTTCGACCAATCAGGAAATTTTCTGGGTTATCGCGGCATTGCCAACTCTATCGACGAGCGAATTAACGCCGGTGTGGCCCTGAAGGCCAGCGAGCAACGGTTCCGCGATTTCGCCGAATCCAGTTCGGACTGGTTGTGGGAAATGGGCCCGGATTTGAAATTCACCTATCTATCGGAAAGCTACCACGAACAGACCGGAGTTGACCCTGATACCGTCCTTGGAAAATCGCGCCACGAGTTACCTGTCGAAGGCGAGGACTGCGAAAAATGGAAAATGCACAAGGCAGACATGGACAGCCATCGATCCTTTCGTGATTTCCAGTATCAGCTGTATCAAGCCGATGGTATTGATCGTTTTGTGTCGAGCAGCGGCAAGCCGATCTTTGACGATGAAGGAGAATTTGCAGGGTATCGGGGCACGGGAACCAGTGTCACTGCCCGGGTCGAGGCGGAAAAACTGGCTCATACCATGATGAGCGCGATTAATACCATGCCCGATATGATGTCCCTGTACGACGCCGATGGATGCCTGGTTTTTGCCAACAAGAAGTTTATCGATACCCTGGACGGCATAAGAGACGTTCTGGTGCCGGGTGTTTTGTTTGAAGATATCACCCGGGCCGCCGTTACACGGGGCCTGGTCCAGGGTCTGGCAGGTGATCCGGAACAATGGATAAAAGAACGGACGAGAAAGTTTTTCACAACCCATGAACCGATCCTGCATCAGCAAAATGATGGTAAGTGGGTTTTGACCACTGATCACAAAATGGAAAACGGCGGAACGTTTGTACACCGGACAGATGTTACCGAACTGATCGCGGCCCAGAAACAGCTTGAACTGGCCAAGAATGAAGCGGAATCAGCGAGCCTGATCAAAACCGATTTCCTGGCCAATATGAGCCACGAATTGCGCACTCCTCTGAACGCAATTATCGGCTTTTCCGATATCATCCGACAACAACTGTACGGCCCCATTGGCAATGAAAAATATCTCGGCTATCTGGAAGATATCTATGATTCCGGCCAACATTTGCTTGAACTGATCAATGACATTCTCAATGTTTCGGCTATTGAAGTCGGCAAACTGGAACTTCACATCGAAACCCTCAATGTGAAAAAAATAATGACATCGACGTTGCATCTGATCCAGGGGCAAGCCGACAAAGGAGACGTTCTCTTGTCCAGCGATACCGGCGACAACCTGCCTTTGCTGAACGGCGACAAAAGGCGACTGATGCAGATATTGCTCAATCTTTTGTCAAATGCCGTAAAATTCACCTTGCCGGGTGGCAGGGTCCATATGTACGCTTCGCTAAATGATGACAACGCCATCACCATTGCCGTCACTGATTCCGGCATTGGTATGGACCCGGAAGAAATCGACAAGGCGATGACTGAATTCGGTCAGGTGGAATTTGGGATCGCCAGAAACAAGGCAGGGGCGGGTCTTGGCCTGCCGTTGACCAAGGGATTGGTGGAACTGCACGGCGGATCGCTGGTCATCGACAGCGTAAAAGGCAAAGGAACCACAGCGATGGTGTGTTTCCCCGCCGACAGGACCATCAACCGGCATATTTAAATTCAGGATTTTCAATGGATATAAATAAAAAAGATGGAGTCTAAACCGTGCATTCACTGGCTCGGTGCCGGATTGTCGTCCGGCCCCGGCATCGCTGCCCTGGCCCGCGCTCGGGGCCGCCTGGTGCTGTGGAACAGAACTGAGGCGAAAGCCCGTGACCTGGTTAAGTCGATTGGCCCGGACCGGGAGATCAGCATCGAGACCCTGGATTTCGACGACCTAGCAGAAAAAGTCAGGGCGGGTGATGTGGTGGTTTCCATGTTGCCCGGCCACTTGCATGTGCGGGTCGCCAAACTGGCCCTGGCGGCAGGGGCCCATATGGTGACGACCAGTTATTTGAGCTCAGACATGATGGCGCTGGACGATGAAGCCAGGGCCAAAGGCCTGGTCGTGCTGAATGAAGTCGGGGTCGATCCCGGTATCGATCATCTGTTTGCGCAAGTATTGGTTCAGGCGGCCAGGCAAGCCGGGGCGCTGGAAGCCGGCCGGGCGGTGTATTTTCAATCCCATTGCGGTGGCGTGCCCGCCGTGGCCAATGATTTTCGCTACAAATTCAGCTGGGCGCCGCTCGGCGTGTTGACGGCCCTGCGCAATCCGGCCCGCTCGATCCTGGATGGCCAGGAATTCAGGTCGGAAAAAGCCTGGACCAGTGTCGAAAATATTGTCGTCCAGGGTGAAACATTCGAGGTTTATCCGAACCGGGATAGCATCGGTTATATCGAGGAATATAACCTGGCTCAGGTCAAAGATTTGCAACTATTCGTGCGCGGCACCCTGCGTTTGCCGGGCTGGAAAAAAGCCTGGCGCGACATATTCAGCACGGTTGAGGCAGCCACCGACGATGAATTGAAGGCCCTGAGCGAACGGCTGTGGCGGGATTATTGTTACGGCCCGGATGAACAGGACCGGTTAATTCTTTACGTGTCATTGCGCAGCGAAGGGGCCGACGGGGAAAGCTGGCAGGGCTCGCTCAGCCTGGACGAAAAAGGGTCGGGCTGGCAAACGGCCATGGCCCGGACCGTGTCCCTGACCGCCCAGGTCGGCATTGGTGCCGTCCTGGACGGGCAATTGACCGCCGGTGTTCAGGCCGCCACCCGGGACCCCGAACAGGCAAAACGCTGGCTCGGCCAGTTGGCCGAAGACGGCATCGCTATTGAGGCCGTAAACGTGTCATTATAATTGGCAATCAATCCAGTACAGGAAAACCGATGATCGATCCCCATGCTCAGGCCCACGCCCGGTCCCTTGCCGATGCAGACGGCTATTGGGGCGATATCGCCGAGCAAATTCATTGGACCAGAAAGTGGGATAAAGTCCTCGATGACACGAACCCGCCGTTCTATCGCTGGTTCACCGGCGGCGAGTTGAACACTTGCTACAACGCCCTTGATTATCATGTCGAAAACGGTCGCGCCGATCAGGCGGCATTGATCTACGACAGTCCGGTCACGGGCACGGTCAAAACCTTTACTTTCCGGCAATTGCGGGACGAAACCGCCCTGTTCGCCGGGCTGCTGGCGGCCCAGGGCGTGGCCAAGGGTGACCGGGTCATTATCTACATGCCGATGGTGCCCGAAGCGGCCATTGCCATGCTCGCCTGTGCCCGCCTGGGCGCGGTCCATTCGGTGGTGTTCGGCGGTTTCGCGTCGAACGAACTGGCCGTTCGCATCGATGACGCCAAACCCAGGGCCATCGTCAGCGCCTCGTGCGGCATCGAAGTCAACCGGGTGATCGACTACATGCCCCTGCTCAACGGGGCCATCGATCTGGCCCGCCACAAGCCCGATTGCTGCGTCATCCTGCAACGTCCGCAATGCACGGCGACTTTGGTCGCCGGTCGGGATGTCGATTGGGTCGAAGCCCTGAAAACGGCCCGACCCCATGACTGCGTTACCGTCGCCGCCACCGACCCTTTGTATATTCTCTATACCTCGGGCACCACGGGCGAGCCGAAAGGGGTCGTCCGCGACAACGGCGGCCATGCGGTGGTGCTGAAATGGTCCATGAAGGCGATTTACGGCATGGATCCGGGCGATGTATTCTGGGCCGCTTCCGATGTCGGCTGGGTGGTCGGCCATTCCTATATTGTCTACGCGCCGCTGCTGGCCGGTAACACGACCATACTGTATGAAGGCAAACCGGTGGGCACGCCCGATGCCGGGGCCTTCTGGCGGGTAATCTCGGAGCACAAGGTCAAGGCCCTGTTCACGGCGCCGACGGCGTTTCGCGCCATCAAGCGGGAAGACCCCAAGGCCGGGCTGCTTGAGAATTATGATCTGTCTGACTTCAAAATCCTGTTTCTGGCCGGTGAAAGGACCGATCCCGATACCCTGCACTGGGCCGAAGACGCCCTTCAAGTGCCGGTCATCGATCACTGGTGGCAAACGGAAACCGGCTGGCCAATCGCCTCGAACTGCATGGGATTGCACGTCTATCCGGTCAAGCCCGGATCACCCGCTAAAGCGGTGCCGGGCTGGGATGTTCGGGTGCTGGACGCGGAAGGTGAGCCGGTCAAAGACGGTGACATCGGCGCCATTGTCTGCAAACTGCCGCTGCCGCCGGGCACCCTGCCGAGCCTGTGGAATGCGGACGAGCGGTTTATTTCATCGTACCTGGAACACTTCCCCGGATTTTACGAGACCGCCGATGCCGGTTATATCGATGATGATGGCTACCTGTACATCATGGCCCGCACGGACGACATCATTAACGTCGCCGGACACAGGCTGTCGACCGGGGCCATGGAAGAAGTGCTGGCCGGTCATGCAGACGTGGCCGAATGCGCGGTGATCGGTGTCGCCGACACGCTGAAAGGCCAGTTGCCGGTGGGGTTCCTGGTGCTTAATGCCGGGGTCGAACGGCCGGTTGAAGATATCGCCCGTGAAGTCGTGGCCCTGGTGCGGCAGAAAATTGGCCCGGTGGCGGCCTTCAAGACGGCCACCGTAATCGCCCGCCTGCCGAAAACCCGGTCCGGTAAAATCCTGCGCGGCACCATGCAAAAAATTGCCGACAACGAAACCTACAAGGCCCCGGCGACCATTGATGATCCGGCCATTCTGGATGAAATTGAAGAGGCGCTGGAGGGACTGGGGCTGGCCGGCGCGCGCACATAGAAGGAGCTTCGATCTATGGCAAGATTACAGGACAAGGTTGCCATCGTCACCGGCGGTGCCCAGGGCATCGGCCTGGCCTGCGCCCGCGCCTTCGCCCAGGAAGGTGCAAAGGTCATGATATGCGATATCAATGATGAACCGGGCCAGGCCGCAGCGGTGTCTATTTCCGACAGCGCTATCTATCGCCATTGCGATGTCGGTGACCGGGCCCAGGTTGAATCGTTGATTGCGGCCACGGTCGAACACTTCGGCGGCGTCGATATCATGCTGTCCAATGCCGCCGTGCTGCATACCGCAGATTTTCTCGATGTCGATGAAGAGGCCCTGGACCAGACTATCCGGGTTAACCTGAAAGGGGTTTTCCTGACCGGTCAGGCGGCGGCCCGGCAGATGGTTCTATCAGGCCACGGCGGGGTTATCATTAACATGTCGTCGGTCAATGCGGTGACCGCCATTCCGACCATTTCTCCCTATGTCATGTGCAAGGGCGGGGTCGGTCAATTGACCAAAGTGATGGCGCTGTCCCTGGCCGACAAGGGTATCCGCGTCAACGCCATTGGTCCGGGGACCATTCTAACGGACATGGCGGCTAAAGTTATGGAAGACGACGAAGCCCGGCGGATGATTTTATCACGCACGCCCCTTGGCCGTTGCGGCGAGCCCGATGAAGTTGCCAGCGTCGCGGTATTTCTGGCCAGTGACCAATCCAGCTACATGACCGGCCAGACCCTGTACGTGGATGGCGGCAGACTGGCGCTTGGCTACACGGTGCCGGTCGAGGAATAGATCGATCAGCGGTATTTTCGGGTCCGATCCACTGCTCCCGGTGTTTGCCAAATGTCGAAATTTGCCCTAATCGCCGACCGGTCGGAAAATTTCCTGCAAATCACCGGTTTCGCCATAGATCAGGTATTGAGGGCCATCGATCCGCAGGGCGCCACAAAGTTTCTGGCCGCGATACCAGTTGTTGTATTGACGGCACAGGTTGTCGCCCTCGAGCCACCACCTGGCAATGTCCCGGCGTGGTGGGTTAGCGGTGTTGTTGAGAACTTCACCGATCAGGCGACCCTCGCTTTTCCAGGTCAACCGGATCCGCAGTCTGTTGCGGGTGACGCCATAGGCGGTCATATTGGTCAGGGTGGAAACGATCTCTTCGCCGTTCAGTCGTCGTCCTTTCCAGGGTGAAGAAAAAATTCGACCGGCGTGCTTGCTCCAGTACGCCTCGATCAGATTGATGTTGTTTGGTGCGTCCTGGCCCATAACGATATCGTCGCCAAGGGCATATATTTCGCAATTTGGGGCGATTTTTCGACAGTTAAACAAGGCCTGTTCAATGGCCGCTTCCGGGCCGGTGAAGGAAATGGCGCTGGCGTGCTTCTTTCGTTTTTGATCGATCGCCATGGCCTTGAAGTTGAGGCGTGACTTGGCATATCGGTAAGACTTGAACGGACCATCCACCCAGGCGGTTTTTTCAACCGGCTGCATAAGATAGATGCCCAGGCCGGCGGCCAGACCAAGCAGGGCGATGACGGCGATGAACAGTTTCATGACACTGAGCGCGAGCGATCAGGTTTCCGGTGCGGCGGCGGTTTGTTCAGCGGCATCGGGCTGATCCGACGCGCTTTTCTTCGGTGCCCGGACAGTCCCGGCCCGCGCCCGGGCGATAACGATTGCCTTTTCCAAAGCCTCGCCATTGCACAAACCCAGGCCGACCGGGTTTTGCGCCGTGATGTTGGGCGAATTCCAGTGGGTGCGTTCGCGAATGGCGTTGATGGTCGGTTTGGTGGTGCCGATCAACTTGGAAATCTGGGCGTCGCTCATTTCCGGATAATTCTTCAAAATCCACGAAATGGCGTCCGGCCGGTCCTGGCGCTTGGACACCGGGGTATAGCGCGCGCCCTTTTGTTTCGGAATGGGGGTGCGATTGGGCGACGGGTTTAGCCGGGCGCCCGGATCGGCGACGCAGCGATCAATTTCTTCCAGGGTCAGTTCATCGGCCCCGATGGGGTCCAGTCCCTGCATTCCGATGGCCACTTCATCATCGGCAATGGCCTGGACTTCGAGGGCGTGCAAACCGCAAAAGTCGGCAATCTGCTCAAACGTCAGCGCGGTGTTCTCGACCAGCCATACGGCGGTTGCTTTAGGCATAAGGGGATGCGTCATCGCATATCGTCCTGTTGGTAAATGATCGGGGATCGTGCCAGAAAAAAAGTCGTTCACGGCACCGAGAGAGACGTTTAATTCATTTTTCGCCGTGCGTAAACTTAAATCATGTGTGCAGCACAATCTTGCCGATGTGTTGACTGCTTTCCATCAGGGCGTGGGCCGCCGCGGCCTCGGTCAGGGGCAAGCTGGCATGGATCACCGGGGCGATTTTTTCCGCTTCAATCAACGGCCAGACAATTTGCTTCAGTTTTTTGGCGATGGCCGATTTAAACGCGACCGAACGCATTCGCAGGGTCGAGCCGCTCAGGGTCAGGCGTTTGAGCATCACCGGCATCAGGTTGATGTCGACCTTGCTGCCGTTGAGGAAGGCGATGTTGACCAGTCGTCCGTCCATGGCCAGGGCGTCGAGGTTGCGGGCGACGTAATCGCCGCCGACCATATCGAGGATAACGTTCAGGCCTTTTCCGTCGGTGAACTCCCTGGCCGCTTCGACAAAATCCTGCTCACGGTAGTTGACCGCCAGGTCGGCCCCGAGAATTTCGCACGCCCCGCACTTGTCGTCGGCCCCGGCGGTGATCATCACCCGGGCACCCAGATGATGGGCGATCTGAATGGCGGTGGTGCCGATACCGCTGGAGCCGCCATGAATGAGGATGGTCTCGCCCGCTTGCAATGCGGCCCGGTCAAAGACGTTCGACCAGACGGTAAAAAAAGTTTCCGGCAGGGCGGCGGCCTGGTCCATATCCAGGCCTTCGGGAATGGGCAGGCACTGGGCCGCCGGGGCGGTGCAGTATTCGGCGTAACCACCACCGCTGACCAGGGCGCAAACATCGTCTCCGACCTGCCAGTCATCGACGCCCTTTGCCAGGGCCACGATATCACCGGCGATTTCCAGGCCGGGAATATCCGAAGCCCCCGGCGGTGGCGGATAAGCGCCCTGGCGCTGCAATACATCGGGCCGGTTGATGCCGGCGGCGTGGACCCGGACCAGCACCTCGCCATCGGCTGGTTGCGGCAGGGGGCGGGTCGCGGGGATCAACTGGCCGTCGCTGATTTCCATGCAGGTCATGGTTTCGGGGATCGGGCTGGCCATCATAACGTTGCTCCGCTTGGGGGATCGAATTAAGCTGCAAGCTAACACGCGGGCGGGAGATTGAGAACATGGATACGGACGACCTGGAACCGCTGACGAAAATAGCCGCTCCGAAAGATTTGGAAGAGATGTCGATCGAGGCCCTGGGCGACTATATCGCCGAGCTGACTGCTGAAATCGAGCGGGTACGGGCGATGATCGAGAGCAAGCACGGGGCCCGCGACGGGGCCGAGAAGTTCTTCAAGTAAATTTTGTCTTAATGATTCATTAACGAAGCCGGGATTAGGGTTATAGGGTCGGATGGATATCGGCTCGAAATCCGGGTCTTTGCACACAGCAATCCATCTGGCGCCTCCCTGTTAAAACTCGCCGCCCCTTAATTGGGGCGGTCTTTTTCCCGGCCCTCAGAGCACCCATGTACCCCTATCAGCTATTAAAAGTTCCATATGTGGTGGGGTCATTCAATCGCTGGTGCAGTCTCTGTAGAACCTTTCCAAACCACTCAAAAACCCGCTTGACCACTGGCCTTCCGGGTGAGTAAAGTCTGCTCAGCCAAAACAAAAAATCATGGCGAGTTTGACAGGTAGAGGCATCAAAAGGGGTCGCCCCGTAATAAGGCGACCCTTTGCTTTTGGGGGTATGCTTTTGGGGGTATGAGTAGGTTTGGTCATGAGCGAGCGCGAGTCAAACCGGAAAGTTCGCAGCGATTTCCCTCATCTGGTTCCGATGCCGACCCGTTGGGCCGATAACGACCCTTATGGTCACGTCAACAACGCCACCTATTACGCCTATTTCGATACCGTCGTGAACAACTATCTGATTGATCAGGGCGGGCTGGATTTGGCCGATAGCACCGCTATTGGAGTGGTCGTCGAAACCATGTGCCGGTTTTTTCAGTCCGTGTCTTATCCCGAAAATCTGGAAATCGGCATGGCCGTCGGTAAGCTTGGCGGCTCAAGTGTGCGCTATGAACTGGCGGTATTTCGCCAGGGCGAGGACCGGGCCGTGGCGGCGGGTCATTTCGTCCATGTTTTTATCGACCGGGCCAGCGGCAAACCGGTGGCAATACCCGAACCCATGCGCGGCGCACTGGAACGCCTGCTAATCGAGGCAGACGTTCCAGATTAGTCAGGCGGCTTTGCTTTCGAGCTTCCGGGCGGCACCCTGATGGGTGATTTCAATGGTGCGCGGTTTCATTTCTTCCGGAACTTCACGGCTCAAATCGATATTCAACAGGCCGTTTTCCAGGCTCGCGCCCAGCACCTTGATATGGTCGGCCAGTTCGAACCGGCGTTCGAACGAGCGGCCGGCGATGCCCTGGTGCAGGAACGCCTGTTCCTGTTCCGGGGTGGCCAGCTTGCCGCTGACAAAAAGGGTGTTTTCCTTGATCGTCACATCCAGGTCCTGTTCGGTAAAACCGGCCACGGCCAGGGTCACCCGATAGGTGTTTTCATCGATCGATTCGATGTTGTAGGGGGGATAGGTGTTGGCTGTCGTGTCACTCCGTTGCAGATGGTCGAATTGCCGTTGCATCCGGTCGAAACCGATGGCGAAACGGTGCAGGGGGGAAAGGTCAATAGTACGCATGATTAATCTCCTTGATTAAGCGAGAGTTTCATCAGGGAACCCACCGGAAGTTGGCTGGGCATCTGATCTGTTAAACGGGACGGACCCGATCGTCGGCATCCATCACTGATCAGGATATAGGAGGGAATTGCGGCCCGCGCAAGGAGTCAGTCCTGTTTCCACAGCACTTCATAAAGGGTCGGCGGTTCGTCGAAACCCTTCATTTCAAATTCACCCCTGTCCTTGAACGTCAACTGTTTGCCGACGCAAATTCCGCGCACGATCTCGGAAACAAAAATTTCGCCTTTTTTCGCCTTATCGACTATGCGGGCGGCCATTTGCACGGTGGAGCCGAACAAATCATTGTCTTCGGCAATCGGTTCACCGGCATTAATGCCGATTTTAATGTGCAACGGCAGGTCCGGATTATTCTGGGTATGGACGGCGACATTCTGCTGCATTCGAATGGCCGCTTCGACCCCGTTCGAGGTGCTGGCAAAGGATGCCATGATGCCATCCCCGGTATGTTTGATTTCCTTGCCGACGAAATCGGTCAGGGCTTCCCGCACGACCCGGTTGTGGGCCCGCACAATCTGCTGCGCCACGGCGTCGCCCAGTTCCTGGGTCATGGCGGTGGAGCCGGCGATGTCGGTAAACAAAACGGTGACCGGACCGGCCAGGTCTTCCGTCGGTTTCGGCCTGTTCCATTCGGCCAGGGCTTGTTCCAGATACTTGATGGCTTCCGGGTCTTCATCCTGGTTCATGTTCATGGCGTTGCGACCGGCCTGGAACATCTGCATGTAGCGGGCATCGGCAAGCAGATAATCTTCGTATTTATCGGCGAATTTGACCGCGTCAGATTTTTTGAAACCGATGATGGTGACGGTTTCGCTCAGGATGATCGAGGCCGAGCGCATGTCCAGCATGGATTTCTGGCCAAGGGCTTCAATCGCACCGGCCAGATACAAATTGATGCCGAACTTGTTGAAACTGTCGAGGCCCGAGGTGTCGGCGTTCATTTTCTCCAGGCTGTCGCTGAGAAATTGCATCAGGATCAATCGCTGGGCTTCCCCATGAGGCGGCAAATGGGACTGTTCGGCGTTGTCGTTTTCCGGGCTCGGTTCCGCTTCCGGCTCCGCTTCCGGCTCCGCTTCCGGCTCAATGGGAATTTCGGGAATCTGGCTTTCTGCCGGGTCGGGAATGTCCGGCAATTGCGCCTGCTCGGTGGGGTCTTCCGGTGGTTCCGACTGATCGGCTGTGGAAGCAAGGGCTTCGGCCGATGGCGGTGCGCCGGGGTCATCGGCATCCTTGGAGGGTTTCTTGGGCTCCCTGGCTGCCGGTTTCCGGGCCGCCTTCCTTGTTGCCTCGTCGGGGCGTTGACCGGGGGCAGGTCGTGGCCTTGCAATAGACTTGCCTGACCCCGCAATATTGGTTTTTTTGAGGAAATTAGTGGCCATGACGAAGGTGCTGATCAAAAACGTAATAACAAAAATCACAAAAATAATGTTGGTCTGGACATTGCTGCTGAACGACGTGTCGCGCAGGAAAACAATCGAGCCGAAGGCCATCAGGCCGGCCAGAGTGACGCCGAACAGGATGATCAGAAGAATCTTGATGAGAGTTGTTGTGAAGGTCTGCGGTTTTGCCGCTACCGGCGGCTTGCCGCCGCGTGAAGATTTTCCAAACAGGGAAAAATCCAGATCCGCACCACCTGATCGAGAGCTTCGTGCGCGCTTCCGTCGATTGGCCATGGTCGCCGCCGCGATCGAAGCGATATGCTTTTTCTGCCCTTTGGGCGAGCGGTAGACGATGGTTTCCAGGGAATTTCCGGTCTCGGTGTCATAGGTATCGCGGACCACCTTGACTTCGTCAATTGAAGCCAGAACATCAAGCGTCTTGGCTTCCTCGGTCGCCGGAACGGCATCATCATGACGGGCGTGAATTTCCCATCGGCCCTTTTGATGGACATGAACCTCGTAATAAACCTGCCGAGCCACCTTGGTTCCTCCCGGGAAACGCGAACAGTCTAAATCCTAGAGTATTACCATACGAATATGAACCGCTCTGATAGGGCGTTTCAGGCTATTCCTTTTTGGAATTGAGGAACATGATCGCCATGGGGATGGCAGACATGACAAAGGTTACCAGGAAGGTGATGATCATAATATTGATCTGGGCGTTTTTGGTGATCGTGGTGTCGGCCGTCGACATGAATACGAACCAGGTGAACAGGGAACCGACGATGGTGCTGAAAACGGTGATGGCCAGGATACGCCAGATCAAAGCGGTGAAAGACAAGCTCGACTTTTGTCTGCCGGCCGAAGCGGACTTGTCAGAGGTCGCCTGGGATTTTTCTTTCGCGGCGGCGTCCGTTCTTTTCTTTGCCGCTATGTTGGGGGGGCGATATTTTTTCTGGCCCGGCGCATAGACATTGTATTCTTTCGAGATGCCCTGATCGGCGTCATAGATCTCCTGAATGACTTTAACCGCTTCGATATGTTTCATGGCGTCGAAGCCTTTGGCTTCTTCGATGGCCGATTCTTTTTCCGTCGCGGTATAGCGGGCATGAATTTCCCATCGCCCGTTTTGCCTGACGTGAACCTCGTAATGAGTTGTGTGCGCCATTCTACCCCCACTCGACCCCTTGGTTAAGATACCATAAAACGGGCTAAATGGTTAATATCAGGTGTCTTTTAGACCCAGACCACTGAAGCGTTTGTTAAACTTGGCAAGCTGGCCGCCACTGTCGAGTAACCGGTGCACGCCGGTCCAGGCCGGGTGGGTCTTAGGGTCAACGTCCAACTTGATGGTGTCGCCAGCGGCACCATAGGTCGAACGGGTATTAAAAGTACTACCGTCGGTCATCTGCACGGTAATCTCATGGTATTCAGGATGAATATCTTTTTTCACGGCCAACTCCTTAAAACAAGCGGCTTATATACTCTGCCGCCCACCGGACTGCAAGAGAACTTATTGCGTTGCAAAAGAACGGTTCTTATATAACCCGATAAGCCTTTCACCAGGAAAAATCTTATGACTCTGGACAAAAACAAGTTCGACGGCCTGGCCAACGAAACACTGGCCCACTTGCTCGACGTGATCGATGAAAAACTGGGTGATGTGATGGAGGTCGATATGGAAAACGAAATGCTGACCATCGATCTTGAAAATGGCGGCCAGTATATCATCAACAAACACGCGCCAAACCGGCAAATCTGGCTGTCATCACCGCTCAGCGGGGCGTCGCACTATGATTTCGATGAGACGGGCGAAAGCTGGATTGACAGCCGCAGTGGAGAAAACCTGATGCCCAAACTGGCAGCCGAACTGGCCCGGCTGAGCGGCATGGCGTTTAGCCTGGACTGAGTCTCCTATAGGCCAGAACGACGACGACAATCATCACCAAGGTACCGCCATAGTAAGGCCAGTCCATGCCCATCATGGCGAACAGGAAACCGGCCCAGATCGGGCCAATGACGCGGGCCATGGTCGTCGCCGAACGGCTGACGCCCATCATGCCGCCCTGTTCCTCTGGCCCGACCTGGCGGGAGATCAGGCTGCTGAGGGAAGGATTGATAACCGAAAAGCCATAGGCGATGACGGCCATGGCGACCAGCAGGGTGGCGAGAGACGAGGCAAAAGGTATGACCAGCATTCCCAGGGCCAGGGCCAGGCTGCCCTGCACGATCAAATTGGCTTCGCCGAACTTGTTGACCAGCCGACCGACCAGGCCGCCCTGGATGATGGCGCTTAAAATGCCGATAAAGGCGAACAGATAACCGTTTTGCTGGGGCCCCCAGTCGAAGCGGCGCTCTGACCACATGGCGAAGGTGGTTTCCATTCCGGCAAAAACAAAAGTCGCCAGGAACGACAAGATCAGGATAATGCCGACGTTGGGACGGGCCAGGGCCTGGCCAAACTGCTGCGCCCGTTGCTGCGGCGGTTTCGCCGCCAGGCTATTGCGCAAATCGGCCGACAGGGATTCCTTCAACTTGAACAGGGCCATCAGCAAGGCCATCATGGACAACCCGGCGGCGGCGAATGCCGGTAACTGGTAATTGGCGTTCAGGGGGTCGGGACCGGCCAGGATGCCGCCGATGGCAGGCCCGGCGATGAAGCCGAGGCCGAAGGCGGCACCGATCACGCCCATGCCCCTGGCCCTGTTTTCCGGGGCGGTGATATCGGCCACATAGGCAAATGCGGTAGAAATATTACCGGCCATGAATCCGCCCAGAATGCGGGCGGCAAAGAGCATCAACAGGCTGTCAGCGTAGCCCAGCAGAACATAGGAAATGGCCCCCCCGGCGAGGGTGATCAACAGGATCGGTCGTCGTCCCCTGGCATCGCTCAGGCGGCCCCAGAACGGGGCGGCGATAAACTGGCCCAATGAATAGCTCGCCATCAGCAGGCCGACGGTGGATGGCGAGGCGGCAAAATGCTCGGCGAAAAACGGCAGCAGGGGAATGATCACACCGAAGCCGACAAGATCAATGAAGACAATCAAAAACAGGATAGTCATGAGGGCGAAAAATCTTTTGGTAGGGGTTTAGCGTTGAGTTAACTTGAGTTCGATCCGGCGATTGCGGCGATTGGCGATTTCATCCTTGGCCTTATCGAGCGGTTGATACTGACCAAAACCGGTCGCCGCCAGCCGATTGGCGGGAATATTCAGCTCGATCAAGTACTTGACCACCGAAATGGCCCGCGCCGCCGACAGTTCCCAGTTAGAATGAAATTTTTCAGTGAAAATCGGCACGCTGTCGGTATGGCCATCGACCCGCAAAATCCAGTTGATATCCTTGGGAATTCGAGTCGTCAGCTCCCGTAAGGTCCCGGCCAACCGGGCCAGTTGTTCTTTGCCGGCGTCGCCCAGATCGGCCGAGCCGGACGCAAACAGGACTTCCGACTGAAACACGAAACGGTCGCCGACGATGCGAATACCCGGCTGATTACCCAAAACCTTGCGCAGGCGTCCGAAAAATTCCGACCGGTAACGGGACAGTTCCTGGACCTTCGAGGCCAGGGCGGAATTGAGCCGTTTGCCGAGCGCCGAAATCTGTACGCCCTGTTCCCTGGCCTTGGCTTCCGCCGCGTCCAGGGCCTGGG
>ENA-ORDP01000849-ORDP01000849.1-marine-sediment-metagenome-genome-assembly--contig:-NODE-849-length-18471-cov-35.460578_pt1 | contig 18471 bp, 18 predicted proteins | sample MGYA00248627_ERZ508539 | MGnify/ENA primary metagenome ERZ508539 (study PRJEB26208, sample SAMN05571518) | marine sediment metagenome | biome: deep sea; feature: Hydrothermal vent; material... | reverse complement strand
TAAGAAGAAGGCCGAGGCTAAGAAGAAGGCCGAGGCTAAGAAGAAGGCCGAGGCTAAGAAGAAGGCCGAGGCTAAGAAGAAGGCTGAGGCGCAGCACAAGGCGGCAGAGCGGGAAATGCAGGCACGCCTGGCCGCAGAACAGGAACGTATGGCGTCCCAGCGGCGTAGCGCCATGCAACGCATGATCGACGAATATGTGCTGTATATACAGGAAAAGGTGCAGCGCAGCTGGATACGGCCACCCGATTCGGGATCTGGCTTGTCCTGCACGGTCGAGGTGCGGCTGATTCCGAGTGGAGAAGTAGTGGATGCCCGGATCGTGCGCAGCAGCGGCAATCCTGTCTTTGATCGATCGGTGGAAGCGGCTGTCTTCAAGGCATCGCCTTTGCCGGTTCCACCCGATGTCGAAGTGATGCAGAAATTCCGTACAATACGCTTTGAATTCAAACCCGGATAAAGATGAACATATACTACCGCAGTCTCCTGGTCTTACTTCTTTGCCTGCCCGGCTGGTTGCAGGCAGCGCTGACCATTGAAATCACCCAGGGTATTGAAGGCGCGGTGCCCATCGCCGTGGTGCCGTTCGGCACGGCCGCAAACAGTCCGGCGCCGCCAGAGGATGTTGCCGCAATCATTGCCTCGGACCTGGCGCGCAGTGGCCGCTTCGCCCCGCTTGCGGAGCAGGATCTGATTGCGCGCCCGGTCGAGGTCAGCCAGGTGCGTTTCCAGGATTGGCGTACCCTGGGCGTTGAAAATCTGGTCATCGGCAAGATAGCGACGGTCGGCGCCAATCAGTACCGCATTGAGTTCCGCCTGTTCGACGTATTCCGCGGCCGTCAGATCACCGGTCATAGCCTTCCGGCGACTGCTGATCAACTTCGCTACGTAGCGCACCGCATCAGCGATATTATCTATGAAAAGCTGACCGGACACCCGGGCGCGTTTGCGACCCGCATAGCCTATGTTGTTTCAGAAACCAGAAACGGCAAGAAATCCTACCAGTTGCAGTTGGCTGACAGCGATGGCTACAACCCGCAAACACTGCTGACGTCCGCACAACCGTTGATGTCGCCGGCCTGGTCCCCGGATGGACGTCGGCTGGCGTATGTGTCTTTCGAGAAAAGGCGCGCAGCAGTGTTTATTCAGGATGTTTTTACGGGCAAGCGTCAGGAGATTGCAGCGTTTGCCGGCATTAACGGCGCACCGGCCTGGTCCCCGGATGGCCGTACCATGGCCGTCACCCTGTCACGTGACGGGAACCCGGAAATCTATAGCATGCGTCTGAGCGACAGGAAACTGAAACGCCTGACCTTCAGTGCTGCCATTGATACCGAGCCGGTCTGGACTCCGGATGGCAAAACTATCGTATTCACCTCGGATCGGGGTGGCAGCCCGCAATTATACCGCATGCCGGCACAGGGCGGGCGTGCCCAACGCATCACCTTTGAGGGTAATTACAATACCAGTGCCGACATATCGCCCGATGGAAAAACCCTGGTGATGGTGCACGGAGAAGACGGGCGTTACCAGATCGCCTCCCTGAACCTCGAGAATAACCGGTTACGCATACTGAGTGACGGACGACTGGACGAATCCCCCAGTTTCGCGCCCAATGGCAGTATGATCATCTATGCAACGGAAAGCGGGCATAGTGGTGTACTGGCGGCTGTGTCCAGTGATGGGCGTTTTCGCCAGCGTTTCAGTTTACGCAAGGGCAATGTGCGCGAGCCGGTCTGGTCGCCCTTTACGAAACGGAAATAGGGTGCCGGCACGTGGGTCTGGAGTCACATCGAAGTTTTTAAACTATTAAAGGAGTAAAAGCATGAAATTCATACAGGCGGTCACAGTTGCATTGGTTTTGGGGTGGCTGGCAGGTTGCAGTTCAACCGGTGACACGAAGGAAAGCGAAGTTGCGGTTGAAGATCACAGCGATGTTGCCGCTGGTGGCGCAGCAACATCGTCGGGCGTTGGAGCTTACGGTGATCTGACTATCGAATCTCTCAATGATCCGAACAGCCCTCTGGCACAGCGTGTCATTTATTTTGCGTTCGACAGCAGTGATGTCGCGGAGCAGGATCGTGAAATCCTGGCAGCGCACGCGGCGTTCCTGTCCGCAAACCCGGAAGTCAAAGTGAATGTCGAAGGTCATACCGATGAACGGGGTGCGCGCGAATACAACATCGGCCTGGGTGATCAGCGTGCACAATCGGTGCGTCGCATGCTGGAGTTCCAGGGTGTTGCGCCGGCGCAGATTTCAACGGTGAGCTTCGGTGAGGAGAAACCTGCCGTTGAAGGGCATGATGAATCGGCCTGGAGCATGAACCGTCGTGTGGAACTGGTCTATGTGGGCTACTAGACCTGCACTGCTGATCTGTCTGCTGGTGGTCGGCGCCAACGCGTCGGCTGTCAGCAAGGGCGAGCTCGAGAAGAGAATCAATCAGCTCGAACGCAAGCTGGACAGTCGCGGCCTGGTCGACCTGCTGGAACAGGTATCCGGTTTGCAACGCGAAGTTCAGCAGCTGCGTGGGGATATCGAAGTGCAGACGCACAATATGGAAAGTCTGCAGAAGCGTCAGCGCGATCTGTATCTCGATATCGACCGGCGCCTGCATCGCCTGGAAGTGGGCGGTGTGCAACAACCGGCAGCGGGTGCTGAAGGGGGTACGCCGCGAGCTGTGGCGCCTTCACCTGCAGCTGCGGGTGCCGCGGGACGGGCGGCCGGGACAGGGGCCACTGCAGCATCAGCCTTGAACCCGGCAGATCAGCGCAAGGATTACGACCGTGCGCTGGAGCAGCTAAAGGAAGGACAGTACGGCGAGGCTTCATCGGCATTCAAGACCTTCCTGGGAAAATATCCCGGTAGCAGCTATGCGGGCAATGCCCAGTACTGGTTGGGTGAAGTGTTCTACGTCACACGAAAGTTTCAGGCGGCGCTGGACGAGTTCGGCAAGGTATTGAGCAACCACCCCAAGAGTACCAAGGTGGCTGATGCGAAGCTCAAGATGGGCTATATCCAGTATGAGCTCAAGGACTGGGCGAGGGCACAGGAACTGTTGAATCAGGTGGTTAAAGGGTATCCCGGGACTACCACAGCGCGCCTGGCACAGGAGCGTCTGGAGCGCATGAAACGGGAAGGTCATACTAAATAAATAAAGGAAAAGGGGTCGGTACCGAAGGGCACTAAGTTAAGCCGAAATCACAACCGTCATCCCGGCGCAGGCCGGGATCCAGGCTGCTTAATCGGGCTGTATGGATTCCGGCCTGCGCCGGAACGACGGGAGTACGTACATTTAAGGCTTAAGTAAGTGCCATTGAGGTCAGTACCTTACTTTTCCTTCAGTGCTGGAATACTGAGATGAATTCTGTCATACAACAGACTCCGGTGGTTATCGCCGAGCGTCTGAGAATCACCGAAATCTTTCTTTCCCTGCAAGGCGAATCAAACACGGTGGGTTTACCGACCGTGTTTGTGCGCCTGACAGGTTGTCCGTTGCGCTGTCAGTATTGTGATACCGAGTACGCGTTTCGTGGTGGCGAATACAGGGAATTCAGTGCCATACTGGCCCAGGTGTCGGGCTATCAGGTACAGCATGTGACGGTCACCGGGGGCGAGCCACTGTCACAGCCGGCTTGTCTTCCACTGCTTGAGTACCTGTGCGATGCAGGTTACCAGGTATCGCTGGAGACCAGCGGGGCACTGGACATCAGCCAGGTGGACAACCGGGTCACAAAGGTTATGGATCTGAAAACCCCGGGTTCGGGAGAGGTAGACAAAAACCGTTTCCAGAATCTGGAACGCCTGGTTCCGAGGGACCAGGTGAAGTTTGTTATCTGTGACCGTAACGATTATGAGTGGTCGCGCGGAATAGTGGATGAATACCGTTTAGTCGGGCGTTGCGAGCTGTTGTTTTCACCCGCCTTCGGTCAGCAGGATGGCGCCCGGCTGGCTGAATGGGTGCTCGAGGATCGTCTGCCGGTACGCTTCCAGCTTCAGTTGCACAAAATATTGTGGGGCAATGAAGCCGGACGCTGAACCTGGAAAAGCCGTTATCCTGCTATCCGGTGGGCTGGATTCAGCCACCGTGCTGGCCATTGCCAGGGACAGCGGCTATCAATGTTATGCACTGAGCCTGGACTACGGTCAGCGTCATCACGCAGAGTTGGCGGCCGCACAACGGATCGCAGCGGCGCTGGGCGCGATTGAGCACAAAATAATACCCCTCGATCTCACCCGGATTGGCGGGTCGGCGTTGACAGACCCCGCTATTGACGTCCCCCGGCAACCTGCCGAGGGCATACCTGTTACCTATGTGCCTGCCCGGAATACGATTTTTCTTTCTATCGCGCTGGGTTGGGCCGAAGTGCTGGGTGCCTGGGACCTGTTTATCGGCGTCAATGCCGTGGATTACTCGGGGTATCCCGATTGCCGGCCGGAATATATCCGGGCTTTTCAGCGTCTCTGTCAACTAGCCACCCGAGCGGGTGTCGAGGGTGGATCTTTCAGGGTGCACGCTCCGCTCATCGAGATGAGCAAGGCGGACATCATCAGAACCGGTATTCGACTGGGTGTAGACTACGGACAGACGCTGTCCTGCTATGCAGCAGACGAGGCGGGAAGCGCCTGCGGGAGATGTGATTCCTGCCGTTTACGCTCGCGTGGATTTGTAGAGGCGGGGGTTGAAGACCCGACCCGTTACCGGAAGTAAATTTGGAAGGATATAAGTATGGCGTTTGAAAGTTTCGTTGCCGCGCAGGCATTTTTCCTGTGGTCTGTTTTCGGTATCTCGGTGGTTCTGGGTGCGACGGTCAACAAGACCAATTTCTGCACCATGGGCGCTGTCTCCGACTGGGTCAATATGGGTGATACCGGCCGCTTCCATGCCTGGTTGCTGGCAATTGCTGTCGCGCTGCTGGGCGTGGTGGCTCTTGAACCCGCCGGACTGGTTAACGCCGGTGCAGCGTTTCCACCGTACCGGAGCGGTCAGCTGATCTGGGCGGAAAACCTGCTGGGCGGATTGCTGTTTGGCATTGGCATGACGTTGGCCAGTGGTTGCGGTAACAAGTGCCTGGTCCGCATCGGTGGCGGTAATCTCAAATCCATCCTGGTTTTCGCCGTGATTGCGGTGATCGCCTATTTCATGATCAACCCTTTTCCGGGCAGCGATCAGACACTGTTTACGGTACTTTTCTACGACTGGATTCGTCCCCTGGCGGTTGACGTGGGTGCCAGCCAGGATCTGGGTACGCTGGTAGCCGGCAGCGAACATGCTGTACAGGCCCGGGCTATTATCGGTGGTGCTCTTGGCGTGCTGCTGTTGGTTCTCGTTTTCAGATCGAGGGATTTTCGTGGCAGCGCCAACAATGTTATCGGCGGTCTGGTAGTCGGACTCGCGGTACTGGCGGCCTGGTATGTCACCAGCAACGCCATGATCAATACTGACGGCGAGCAATACAGTCTGCAGGCCTATGCGCAACAGTGGGACTTCCTCGCTGAATCCGACGCGGGCAAGCCGGCTGACACGCGTCCGCTTGCGCCGCAGTCTTTCACCTTTATTAATCCGATGGGACAGACGGCGGGTTATACCGCTGCCGGTTTTCAACACGCTTACCTGACCTTCGGCGTGATGTCGGTCTTCGGTGTGGTGCTCGGTTCGCTGCTGTGGTCACTGGTAAGCCGGAGTTTCCGTTTCGAATGGTTTGCCTCGTTCAGGGATTTTATCAATCATCTGTTCGGTGCGACGCTGATGGGGTTTGGCGGTGTACTCGCCCTGGGTTGCACCATCGGGCAGGGTATTACCGGTATCTCGACCCTGGCACTGGGTTCCTTCATTGCCTTTGGCGGTATCCTTCTGGGCAGCGCCGTGACGATGAAAATACAGTACTACAAGCTGGTATATGAAGCCGACGCAAGCTTTATGGCGGCACTGGTTACCGCACTGGTTGATATGCATCTGTTGCCAAAATCGCTGCGGCGGCTGGAGGCGGTGTAACCTCCCCAGGGCCTGTCAAAGACTTGTCATTTACGGCGGGTTCGGTATCATCCCGCCTTTCCTCCGGGTCGTTAGCTCAGCTGGTAGAGCAGTTGGCTTTTAACCAATTGGTCATAGGTTCAAATCCTATACGACCCACCAAAATCAATTTCTTGCGGGGCTCTTTCCGAGCCCCGAATTCATCACATGGTTGCGCTTTTGCCGAAAGCTACCGAAATTTCGACCCTTCACCAAATCAAAATGTGTGAAGGCGACAAATATGGAGCAACGTAGAACAACGCACGGCGCGGGTGTTTGAGTAGTGACGCTGTTTGCTCTTTGAGTTCCGGTTGACAATCCAGCTAATCCAGATATTCTCTATTCTCGAATCGAGAATCGAGAATGCATGGTGCTTCTAAAACCGCAGGATGTTGTTGTGATGCTGAAATTCGTGGCCTTGGGTAACCAGTCCTGGTCGTATGTGTCGCTTTCGATCGAGTTGGGATTAAGCCCATCCCAGGTTCATGCAGCGGTAAAGCGATCATTGGCCGCTGTGCTGGCCGTCCATGTTGATGATAAAATAGTTCCTAATATCAGAAACCTGGAAGAATTTCTGGTTCATGGGCTGAAATATGTATTTGTGCCTGAACGTGGAGACATGACCCGGGGGATGCTGACGGGCTACGCTGGGCCGCCATTGAGAGACCTGTTTGTTTCATCCAGCGAGCCACCGCCTGTGTGGCCGGATCCGGAGGGTGGGGTACGCGGTATCGCATTTTCGCCGTTGTACAAATCGGCGCCAAAAGCGGCGCGGGTGGACCCAAAGCTTTATGAGTTGCTCGTACTCGTCGACGCTATTCGGGCTGGCCGGGCGCGTGAGCGTGATATTGCCAGTAAAGAGCTCAGGGTGAGACTCAAAAATTATGCATAGAAGACAGAATCCGAATATTGAAATCCTGGAAATTGCGGTCGATGCCTTAGGCCCGTTAGCGCATGACATGGTTTTTCTGGGTGGTTGCGCTACAGGACTGTTATTGACTGATGTTGCAGCACCGCCAATCCGGGTTACGCAGGACGTTGATGTCATTACCGAGGTCGCCTCCCTGGCTGATTATCATCGTTTATCTGAACGGCTCAGGGAGAGGGGATTTGCTGAGGACCAAAGTCCGGCGGCACCGATTTGCCGCTGGACAGCGAAGGGTATCTTGCTCGATGTCATGCCGACAAATCCGGATATATTAGGTTTTGGCAATGAGTGGTACCAACTTGCACTCGATGGTGCGGTACATGTTGATCTCCCTTCGGGGAATAAGATTAGTATGGTGACAGCGCCCTGTTTTCTGGCCACAAAGCTTTCCGCTTTTGGTGGCAGAGGGAGGGGTGATTACCTGATGAGCCATGATATCGAGGATATTGTGGCTGTACTGGACGGCCGGCCGGAGGTGTCTGACGAAGTACAGCAATCTCCTGAAGAACTACGAAGTCATTTGGCTGAACGATTTCGAATTTTGCTGGATGACGCGCGGTTTGTCGAAGCTATATCCGGACATTTGCCTGGTGATATGAGTAGCCAGGGGCGGGCTACAATCGTTATTGAGCGTATTCAGTCGATAGCGGAAGTTGAATGATTACGACCCACCAAAGAAGTATAAATCCGATGGGTTGTTGTTGCAGGGGTCAGGTAGCTGCGTAGCCCGGGTTGCCACTGGCACCCTTGATCAACGGTTCGTTCAGCTTAATATGTCCGATGGTTTTCCTGTCGCGCAGGTATTCTGCAACTACGTCCCACACCGGGCGGCCTTCCAGCGGCTGGGCGACGCTGGCCCAGCCGGCAACCGGGTACTCTTTGTCAGCATCAACCGGTTTGCCGTCCACTTCCATATCATTGATGCGGGAGCCCATACTGGCAGTCGGGTCGATGCTGTACTTCAGGCCGCCGGTACGTACCATGTCTCCGCCCTGCTGGTAGTACGGGTCCAGGTTGAACAGGTTGTCGGCCACATCTTCAAGTATTTCCTTGATGCGGGTACCGCTCATGTTGTTGAGGGTCACAGTCGGGTAGGTGATGGCGGTCTGGGTCATGACGTGCTCGAAGGTAATGGCTTCGCCCGGCAAGACGCTGACACCCCAGCGGAAGCCGGGTGAGAAGGCGATCTGTGCACCTTGCACGTCCATCAGCGCATCGCAGATCAGCTGGTCAAAGGTGCCATTAAAATTACCACGGCGATACAGCAGTTCGTCGGTGATGGCCAGTTCTTCGGATAACTGACCCTGGTACGGTGCCCGGACCTTTTCAATGTAGGCGGCCATTTCAGCATCTGCTTCCAGCAGGTTGGAGAAGATTGGCAGCAGATGGTAGCGATAATCGCGAACCTTGCCGGCCTTGACGTCAAGATCGAGTACGGCGAGGAACTTGCTGTTGGACCCGGCATTGGTGACCAGGGTGATGCCGCCGGCATTTTTTACTTCCACGGGGCGGGGTATAGCGTCGTGGGTGTGGCCACCCATAATGGCATCGATGCCGGTGACGCGCGAAGCCATCTTCAGATCAACATCCATTCCATTGTGCGACAGCAGTATAACGACCTGCGCGCCTTTTCCGCGCGCCTCGTCGACCATGGCCTGCATGCGGTCCTCGCGGATGCCGAAGCTCCAGTCCGGGACCATGTAGCGCGGGTTGGCTATCGGTGTGTAAGGGAACGCCTGGCCGATGATAGCCGTGCGGACGCCGTTAATCTCCTTGATGACATAGGGCTTGAAGACCGGTTCGTTCCATTCGTTGTCCATGATGTTCTGGGCGACAAAATCGATGTGCCCCTTAAAATCGTTTTCAATGATCTCGCTGACGCGTTTGGCGCCATAGGTCATTTCCCAGTGGGAGGTCATGACGTCGACCCCCATCAGTTTCTGTGCGTCGACCATGTCCTGGGCATCGGTCCAGTAGGCGGTGCCGGATCCCTGCCAGGTGTCACCGCCGTCCAGTAGCAAGGCGCCGGGCCGTTGGGCGCGGATGTTTTTAATCAGCGTGAACAGATGAGCGAAACCACCCACCTTGCCGAATCGCTTTGCCGCTTCCACGTAGTTCAGGTAGGTGAAGGCGTGTGCTTCGCGGCCACCGGGCTGTATGCCGTAATGGGCAAGAAATTTGTCACCTACCAGGTGCGGCGGCTTCCCTTTCATTGAACCAACACCCAGATTAATACTGGGTTCGCGGAAATAAATGGGCGTCAGCTGGGCGTGGCAGTCAGTGTAGTGCAGGACGGATACGTTGCCGAACGGGACCAGTTCATATGGAATAGCAGGTTTCGCGTTGCCCGCTGCAGTTCGGGGGGCTTTATCGCTGTCACAGGCGCTGAGAGAAATACCGGAAGCGCTGGCCACGGCAAGCATTTGAAGAAACTCACGACGACTGATATTCATGTAACAACCCTTACTGGTAACAGCGATTTCTGCATATTTGCATGGATAGACGGTGACACTGGTGGATTATTCCTGGGACACCATCAAAAAAGCCCGGTCATTTGACCGGGCTTTTGTCAGGTGTGGCCGGCTACTTGCGAGCACCCGGGCCGTTCAAAGACAGACCATTGCTCATGTAGGAGTGGAAGTACTCCAGTGACCGGTATTCATCGCTCTGGGCCTTGTACGGTTTTGCGCGCACTTGCTTGTTGCAGCCGCCATAACGACGGTCCAGGGTTCCCAGGCCGCCCCACTTGGAGCGGTACACGGGGAAATGACTGGTTTGACCCAGCGCCGGACTGAGCAGATCGGCACGAATCCGGTTGCCTGCATTCCACTGGTGGCAATCGGCACAGGACATATTCAATTGGCCACGCTTGGCGTAGAAGTGAGCCTTGCCACGCGCGTAGGCCGCCTGGGCACCTTCATCAGCCGGTACGGAGACGTTTATCTTGTTACCACGCGAGGTGTAAGCCATGTATGCCGCCACGTCAGCGATAGGACCCTTTTTCCATTTCAGGGGCTTTTCGCCGTTCCTGGTGCGACAGGCATTGATTTCACCTTCCAGCGTAACCACCTTGCCGGTAGCGCTGTCGTAGTAGGGGAAATCCTGCTTGATACCAATCCCGCCGTTGCGGAAGCAACTGGCGTAGGTCTTGCCATTCTTGAATGGCTTGTTAAACAGTTGTTTGCCTTTATCGATGTTCAGCTCGTAGGGCGGGAATTCTTCGATAGCCTCCCACTGTTCGCGTGAAGCCTGATCGATCGCGTAGACGCCGTTTACGTACTCTTTGAAAGGTACATCCGGGAAACGATCTGCGAAATAGGCGCGAAACTCTTTCAGGTCCTGCTGGGGACTGGCCTGGACTGCAATAGATGCAGTGCTCATCAGACCCAGAGTCGCGGCGATGATTAGCAGTTTTTTCATGGGTACTCCACCTCCGGTATTGGTTGTTCGCCAGTCGGGTCGCATCTAGCTGACCTGGGCTTCCACTGAATCTTTTTCACCCTTGTTGTCTACCCAGCTAAGTTTCAGGGTATCACCTTTTTTGGCGCCCCTGAACTTGAAGGACAGATAGGGATTTTTGGAGACGGCTGGACCCCACAGGGCCGTTATCACGGTCTTGCCCTTGTGTTCGCATGTGACTTCCTGAATGTAATGCGCAGGAATCAGTTTACCCGTTTTCTTGTTCTTGCGCCTACCGGTTTCCATCGGGTGTTTGATGAGGGCCTTTACCGTAGTGACGCCGTCGCTCACCTTTGCTCGAATTTTGATCGATGCCATTTTGCTATATCCTCTAAAACTGGTTAGCCGCCGCAGCCGCCGATGGTGACTTTGATTTCCTTACCCGTGCTGTACAGTTTTCCACCAGCCTTTATCACCGCCAGGACGCGTGATGTCTTGCCCATCTTGATACGGGTGGAGACATAACCCTCGGTGCCCGCGCCCAGAACAAAGGAGGCAGTCAGCGGAGCGGCGTTCTTTTCAGCAATAATACTGATGGATTCCGTATTGGCGATGGTGGTTGTCACAGATATCGGGACCACGGCACCGTTTTCGGCGATATCCGGTGCACGGATGGAAATTTTATCGGAACCTGCCATCTGGTGGGTACCCGACAGGGCGTCCAGTGCGCTGTCTACGGTCTTGGCCCCAAAGGCCGCTGTAGGCCAGGCAGCCAGTACCACGCGGGGCGTTAGCAACCCGGCACCGACGGCGACGCTGACGGCTCCTGCGGCCACGGATCCTTTCAGGAAGGTTCTGCGTTTCATATTAGTCACTAGCTATCTCCTCGTCACTCTATCGCTGGGTTACAGCGTATAGATAAACTCCACAATCTTGTCAATATCGCTTTCGCCCAGAATCTGCTGGCGCCCGAACGGCGGCATGATGCTGTTCTCATTAGCCTTGGTAGCGTCCCAGATCTGTGCACGCAGCTTGGCCTTGTCAGGGAAGCGTGCTTTCATAGCGACCAGTGGAGGCCCGATGTTGCCTGCCAGTTTGCCACCGGCGATCTGATGGCAAGCCAGGCAATTGCCTTTTTTACGGTCAAACGCGATGGCCTTGCCTTGATCAACGACCGATGTGCCAGCGGCCAGGCTCAGGCTCGGGACCGACAGCAGAGCAAGCGTGCCAGCCAGCGCCAGCACAGAACCTGCAGTTTTCAGGATGCCGGGATGTGTCCGCATCTTTTCCTCCTTAATGCGCTTTCGAGTTTATTATGCCAGCTGCCTGGCAAGAAGCTGCGAAGAAGTAACGATCGCCGCAGTTTGGAAACAAATACATATGTAAAGTCTCAATATAGTGCTCTCATTCCCTTGAGTCAAAACCAATTTCAAACTAATTACAAGCACGAAGGACGAGACTGGTCCGGTATTTATTCCCATAAGCGGAACTTATTTGTGTTCGTTCGCCGCCGTGAGTTGCCTGAATTCCTGTAAACGGGCGCGAATTCGAGCCTGTTCGTACTCGCTGAGTCCCTTGTGATCGAGTGCCTGTTGTAGCTGGTCAATGGCGAAGCGAAGGTTCCCATACAGGTAATAAACCTCTGCAGATGCGACATTGGTCTCCCAGGCAGGGCCGCTGATACTGCTTGCTTTGGCCCACAATTCGTAAATTGGCGCAGTACGCGCCTGTTTGTGACGTAGCATTTTCAGCACCTGGTCGCGTGCCTTACCGGCTTTGCCGGCCTCGATCAGCGCGGCGACGTAGTACTGGCCAACGGTCAGATCGCCCGGGTAGAGGCTCAGCGTATCCTTGTAGAGCTTCAGGGCTTCCTGCGTTTGTCCATTGTCCATCAGCAGTTGGGCCATGGTTACCCGGTACAGCACCCGGTCCGGGTCATCCTTCATTAGCTCATGCAACTGCTTTACAGCGGCATCTTTGGCGTTAGCGCGCCAGCTCGCCAACGCCAGCCCGTACCTGTCGGCGGGGCCGCTGGACTGTTTCTTTGTCAGCGCCCGGTATTCTCTGAGTGTTTCCTGTGGATTATCTGATTCCATAACCTCCAGGCGGGTGCGGGTCAGCCGGAATTCCAGCGTGTCGCGCTCCTTGCTGCGGCCATACTGTTCGGCACGCGACATGGATTCAGCAATACGGTTAGTGGTAATCGGATGGGTGCTGAGGAATTCCGGCACGTTGTTGCCGTACAGGCGGGTGGACTGGTGCAGCCGTTCAAAAAAACTGGGCATGCCGTAGGGGTCAATACCGGAGCGTGCCAGCGTCTGGATGCCTATGCGGTCAGCTTCTTTTTCATTGGCACGCGTAAAATTCAACTGGCGCTGGATATTGCCGGCCTGGACCGCGGTAACGCCGGCGATGCCGGCCTGGGTACTGCCGGTTGCAACGCCGAGCAGGATAGCGGCGATCATGCCGGCGGCTGTCGGCAGACTCATCTGGTTGGCGCTCTCGTAGGCGCGTAACAGGTGGCGCTGGGTCACGTGCGCGATTTCATGGGCCATCACACCGGCCAGTTCGGATTCGCTACGCGCCGTGAGAATCAGGCCGGTATGTATACCGATGTAGCCACCGGGTCCTGCGAATGCGTTGACCGCGGGATTATTGACAACGAAAAAGGTGAAGGGGTAGTTGGGTGCATCGCTGCTGGCGACCAGGCGCTGGCCAAGCTGTACGATGTAGTCGTTGATTACAGGGTCTGTTATCAGCTTGGTTTGCGCCCGAACGCTGCGCATAAAGGCTTCACCCAGCGCCACTTCCTGGGTGGGGGAAATAAGCGAGCCGCTGGAATCACCAAAATCCGGCAAGTCATTTCCGGCTACGTCGCCGGCAACAAAGGAGGGTGAGAATGCGAGCGCTGTCGACAGAGCTGCCGCTGTTAACCTGCGAAAAATCATGTGCTCACGAGAATACCCTAGTCGATGGCCCGAGACTAGTAACTCAAGTTTCGGAGTTCATGGTGACACTATCCTGTAGCCCCAATCGTGGTTAGTGCGTAGGAGCGGGCTGAAGGGGAGGCGCTTGCGCCGGGAGGCTGCCCTGGGGCATGCCCGCTCCTACCGGGTTAGGCCGTGAACTCCGAAACTTGAGTAGTAATCACTATGCCCGGTTCGATCATGCTTGACAGAGGAGCTGTCACTACCCACCATATTAGTTATAACTAATATGGTGGGTAGTGGTGTATTGTCGCACCGGAGTCCGCTCCGGGCAGGTTTGCGCCTGGTTGCAGCAGCAAGGTGTGGAACAGGCCATTAATTTAAGTGGCGGAATTGTGGGTTGGCACAGGCAGGGGTATCCTGTTGAAAAGCTGGATACTGTTGGCATGGTCAGCTGACCGGATTAGTGTTTTCTGCGTATGCGGTGGGCTTTTAAGCCCTGTTCTAGTAGGAATATACACGGGCTTTGGGCTTGTGTTTGTGCGGCACTTACCCTATAAAGGTGGCTCCCCCTTTTTGGAACCGATTGACGGTTATCCCAATTATACGTTTAGGAGCTTTTAAAAATGATGGCAAATTATGACGAACAACTGGACGCATCAGGACTGAACTGCCCACTGCCGATTTTGCGGGCCAAAAAAGCTCTGGGCACCATCAGCAGCGGCCAGGTGCTGCGTATTATTGCGACCGATCCAGGTTCTGTGAAGGACTTCGAGGCGTTCGCCAAGCAGACCGGTAACGAGCTGCTGGAATCCAGGGAAGCCGGCGGCAAGTTTGAGTTTCTGATCAAGAAATCCTGAGTAGCGGCTGTTTCCGATAAAAGGCCGGCGGGATTCCGCCGGCCTTTTTTGTTGCCCCGAATTCAGATATCCCACACCAGCTGGGCGCTGATGATATTTACGTCGGCTTTGTAGTCACCTGTGAGTGTACCGGTTGTCGGGCTGTTTTCCCTGAGTTTAGGGTCGTCGATGAACAGGTGCGAATAGCCTACATCGATACCAATGCTCTGCGTCATCTGGTAGCCGACGCCCGCAGACGCCCAGATGCGATCCTCGCCCGGGATACGCGCGGTGCGGTTCGAATCCGAGATCGGGCTTTTGTCGAAGGCCGTGCCGGCGCGCAATGTCCAGGCGCTGTTGACGCGGAAGTCCACACCCAGTGAATAGCGCCAGACATCGTTCCAGTTTTCATCGACGACGGTATCAGGCTGGTTAGAATCAAATTTAATCCTCAGTTCGTCAAAATTGTCCCAGCCGGTCCAGGTGGCATCGGCCATGACCGACCACCGGGTGTTTACATCGTGGTAGATACTCAGGGATGCCGTTTGCGGCAGGTTGATATCGGCGCTGATACCGGTTTTTACAAACAGGCCGAAAGGGGAGAGCTGCGGAATCGTGTTTTTGAACCTGGCCTTGCCGGTCAGCTGCTGATTGACCTTGGAGCGGTAAGCCAGGCCAATCCGGGTGCTGTTGGTGGGTTCGTACAAAAGACCCAGGTTGAATCCTCCAGCCCAGTTATCGCCCTCGACCTTGGCGAATCCGTCGCTGCCCTGCGGGACCAGCCCGGTACAATTTGCCGGATCCGCTCCCGGAGCGCCCAGCGCCTGAAGCTGCGCCAGAGTGGGAACGCACAGGCTGCCCTGGTCAATATTCTGGGTAAGTTTGGCATCAATGTATTGCAGGCTGATACCCACCCCGACAGAAAAATGGTTGTTTACTTTGTAGGCCAGTGAAGGGTTGATATTGATCGTCTTGACTTCGGATTCAATGGCCTGGTAGCGGCCCTTCCAGTTGCCATCGTATTTGGTGGACAGGCCAAAGGGAACGTTGATGCCGATCCCCGCAAACAGGCCATCGCCGAGCGGAGTGGAAAAATACAGGTTGGGTACCACGCCATTGCCACCCGCATCGCCGCCATTGCCGCCACTGGTGGGGAAGCCGGCAGGATCGGTTCCGGACCCGTCAAACTTTGCCGAGGTTATTATCAGATGCGCACCGACCACCGCTTGTCTTTTCAGCCGCGTCATGCCGGCAGGGTTAAAGTAAATGGTCGACGCGTCGTTAGCCACGGCTGATCCGCCCGCGAAGGCGTTACCCTGCTGGCTGGCACTTTGTTCGATCAAGGCAAAACCGGACGCCATGCCGCTGGCAGTGTAAATAGTCAGGATTCCGGCGATCAGCAGGTGAAATGACAAAGTATTGGCTTTTAGTCTACGCATCGGGGGTCCCTCATGCTTGTTGTGTAACCGCTACGAGTGACGAGCATATCCCCACAGTGACCGGCATATCAAGTAAAACCACTATCCGGACGTTATAGGAACTTGTTAAGGAATAGCGTCTAAGTATTAGTAAACACTGATATATTATTCCAGGCACATTTCTTGCTTTTTATAAATTTGGGAATTGACAAGCTTCGGTGTTTTATTACATCTTTGTTGCTAATGCCCTGTTGGACTGTGGCAATAATACAACATTTGGATGGGTATCACCTATTAATGGACAAGAGGAATGGACATATGAAAGGCATCCTGAGACATACATTAGCGACAGCCGCCATCGCGGCGCTTCTGGCCGCGCCGCTGGCGCAGGCAACCAATGGCTATTTCAAGATCGGCGCCGGTGCGAAAAACCGCGCCATGGGCGGCGCAGGTATTGCCTACGGACAGGATCCGATGGCAGCTGCTATTAACCCTGCTTCGATTACCGGGGTGGGAGATAGCGTTACAGCCGGCGTTGAAATTTTTAAACCCAAGCGCAAGTCGCAGGTGGACGCCACAGGAATGTCTATACCCGATCTGGGCGGGGCTGGTCCCCGGCAGGGTGTAAACTCGAACGAAAATAGTCGCGCCAATGCGTTCTTTATCCCGAGCTTCGGTATTACCAAGGCCTGGGGCAGTAAATTCACACTGGGTCTGTCGGTCGCAGCCAATGGCGGGATGAATACTCGCTACGGTAATGCCAATACCGGCAACGGTAATCTCTATACTGGCGCCTTTGCGCCCGTTATCGGTGATTCATCCTCGTCGAATTTCCAGCCCGGACCCTCAGGGTTTGCCGGTTTTCTGGAAGTGAATGGCGCCCCTGCAAGCGTGTTAGATCCGAACCTGCAGACTCTATATACAAACCCCAATAACACTCCGGCCCTGGGCGTCAATCTGGGGCAGGTGCTTATCTCCCCCACGCTTGCCTACAAGATCACACCCAACCACTCCATCGGGTTTGGACCGGTGATCGGTTACCAGACTTTCCGTTCCTATGGTCTTGGGCTGTTCCAGGGGTTCTCCAGCGATCCAACCAATGTAACCAATAACGGCAATGACGATGCCTGGGGTGTAGGCGGGCAGATCGGCTACCAGGGAAACTTTGGCATGTTCTCCATCGGTCTCATGGGTCGTTCCAAGATCTATATGGGCGAATTTGACAAGTATGCAGGCCTGTTTGCAGAGCAGGGCGATTTCGATATCCCGGCTATGTTCGGCGGTGGTATCGCCGTTCATTTCACACCCAATCTGACTGTCGCAGCGGATATATCCCGCATCCTTTATGGCGATGTGAAAGCAATCGCCAACAAAGGCCCGACTGCCAACGAATTTTTTGGCGCGTTCGTCGGCTCCCTGACCGGCGATTCTTCGAAGATTTCCAATCCCCTCGGTACCAACGATGGCTGGGGTTTTGGCTGGGATGATGTCTGGGTTTACAAGATCGGCGTCGATTATGCCTACAGCCCTGCGTGGACTTTCCGTGCCGGCTTCAACTATGCCGAAGTACCTTACGACGACACTGAGGCACTGTTCAATGTGCTGGCACCGGCAGTCGTAGAGAAACATGCTACGGTCGGCTTTAGCTACACGATAAATCAGAACACCGATTTCTCCATGACCTACATGTATGCCTTCAGGAATACTGTCGACACCACCTACACCGGTACCGGGCAGTTTGCCGGGTTCAGTTTCGGTGCCAGGAATAACATGTACCAGAACGCCATCGAAGCCGCGATGTCCTGGAACTTCTGATTGGCCGGCGTGTGTACAGTTCGTGTAACTAACCGGGTAAAGGGTTGCGTTTCGTGCGTGACCCTTACCTTTGTATCTTATATGCGGTCGTATTCTTTAAATTACCTGTTTAGAATCCGTTGCGACCGAAAACCGAAGTGGTGAGGAGAGAAAGGATGACCATGATGAAACGAGTAATTGCTGCATTCATGCTGTTGGGGGTGATGGCACTGCCCTATTCTGGCAACGTGCTGGCAGCGGAGAAGTTCAAGCCGTTTGTGCTGGCTTCGCAAGGGACGGGTGATTTTGATACCAGGGTGCAGGAAACCAGGGATGCACTGATTGCTGCGGGTTTTGAAATACTCGGCGAGTACAGCCCCTATTCCGATACCTTCGTCGATAAGGCACACGTCATTATCATTACTAATGACGAGCTGAAAAAAGCGGCCGGCATGTCCGAGCACGGCGGATTCGCGGCACCCTGGCGAGTGGGGATAACCCAGTCGGGTGATGAAATCCAGGTGATGTATCCCAATCCGATCTACCTTGCCAATGGCTACCGTCTCAAGACCGACCTGGCGGGTGTCACAGACGCCCTCAAGCAGGCGATCGGTGCGCAGGAAACCTTCGGTTCCAAAAAGGGCCTGACAGCGCACAAGCTGCGCAAGTACCACTATACCTTCGGTATGGAATACTTCGATGATGTCTACGAGCTGGCCGAATATGGCAGTCACAAGGAAGCTGTCGATGTGCTGGAGAAGAACCTGGCGGCGGGTGTCGGCGGTATGACCAAGATCTACCGGCTGGATCTGGGTAATGATGTCACCATATTCGGTGTGCAGGGCAAGTTTGGTGATCAGAACAGCGATGAACACATGGACGATACCTGGATGATGAAGAATCTGGACTTTGAGGAACTCAGGAAGACAGCGTATCTGCCGGTGGAAATCATGGTGGATGGCAACGAGATCATTGCCCTGCACTTGCGCTTCCGCATGGCGCTGCATTTCCCTGATCTGAAGATGATGGGCAAGAACAGTTTCATGAACCTCATGCCCAGTCCCAAGGCTGAGGGTCTTGCCATGGAGGCAGTAGCCGGCGGCAAGTAGAGTAGGGACACTGCTCACTTAACCACTTAAGGAAGTGCTGATCAATTCG
>ENA-ORDP01000848-ORDP01000848.1-marine-sediment-metagenome-genome-assembly--contig:-NODE-848-length-18479-cov-12.093682_pt1 | contig 18479 bp, 14 predicted proteins | sample MGYA00248627_ERZ508539 | MGnify/ENA primary metagenome ERZ508539 (study PRJEB26208, sample SAMN05571518) | marine sediment metagenome | biome: deep sea; feature: Hydrothermal vent; material... | reverse complement strand
TTTCGATAGCGAACTCACGCTCACGAAAGTCGAGACTATTGTAACGGACGTTCTCATGCCATCGATCGGAAAAGTAACTCTCATTGTCGGCGGTGGTAGTCACATCGCGATAAGCAAACCTGACACCAAATTCCGCCACCACGAGGGCGAGAACAGTCACGCAAATCAATCCTGCAGCTGACGACAGGATCTGAACTGCCCGCTTCGAGCCCCGGACAAACTGCACTGTGAATCCAAGGACAAGAAATGCAACTCCAATAACGAGTCCATACTTGACTACAAACCGGATCCAGGCGACGAGTTCCATATTGCCGAGAAACACCAGCCGAAACACGACTGCCGCGGCAACTGTCGACAATATGGAACCTGATATCGTTCTTATGTTCAAGAGCCCGGGTCTCCTACTTTCTGAAATCTGTGTGGCTAGCGGCCGGAGCCGTAACAAGCCTTAGGAAGAACAAGCAATCCTTTCCCTGAAATCCGGGTGCATCGGGCAGCTGTCGGATGGGTCTGATGTAGTGCAACGAATAAACACTTCAAATATAGTATAGTCCCGATTAATAGTCCGAAACCGGAATGAGCTTGTCCCGGGCCTATACGGACCAGGCGTTGCACCAGACATCATGCGAATAATTCACGTAAATACTTCAGATCAATATGGCGGCGCAGCCAGATCCGCCTATCGCCTTCATGCGAGCCTGAAGAAGGCCGGCGTCGACTCCAGGATGTATGTTCAGGACAAGGAAGGCGGTGATGGGGACGTATACTCAACCAATTCCAAAATCGGCAAGTTATGGGCGAAAATAAGGCCATACATCGACCGTTTGCCTGCTTCCCTTTTCAGATATACCGTTGCCCAGAATTTCTCCCCGGCGATTGTCCCGGGTCGGGCTGCAAGTCAAATCAATAGCGCCCTCCCCGATATTGTCCATCTGCACTGGATAGCGATGGGCTTTATCCGGATCGAAACACTGAAACAGTTTCGCCAAAAACCGCTGGTATGGACGTTACATGACTCCTGGGCATTCACGGGCGGGTGTCATCTGCCATTTACCTGTACAACCTATACTGCGCGCTGCGGCAAGTGTCCTGCCCTGGGATCGGGGTCGGAATATGACTTGTCCAGGTGGGTATGGAACAGGAAAGCCCGGATTTTTGATAATCTTGACCTTACCGTAGTCACACCCAGTCGATGGCTGGGCGAGTGTGCGAAGCGGAGCAGTTTATTTAAAAAGACACGGGTTGAGGTTATTCCAAACGGGCTGGATATTAATACCTACAAGCCGTTGGACCAGAGTTTTTGTAGAGATGTTCTATCGCTTCCAAAAGACAAGAAAGTCATCATGTTTGGAGCCATGTCGAGCACAAGTGACAAGAACAAAGGGTTTCATTATCTTGTGGAAGCGCTACGCCGAATTGCGGCAACATCATATAAGGATGAAGTCGTTGCAGTGGTTCTGGGGGCTGATGCGGCGAGTGAGGATCTGGACATTGGTATTGATATCCGGTTCCTGGGTCGTCTTCACGACGACACAAGCCTGGCGGTGGCCTATTCAGCGGCAGATGTATTCGTGGCTCCGTCTATACAGGAGAACCTGTCCAATACAGTGATGGAATCCATGGCATGCGCTATACCCTGTGTGGCATTCGATATTGGTGGCATGCCGGACATGATAGAGCATAAGCGGACAGGGTATCTGGCTGTGCCCTATGAGGCGAGTGATCTGGCAGACGGGATATCATGGGTAATCAGCGATCAGGAACGCGGGCGGGAACTTTCCAGCGCCTCGCGCAAGAAGATCGAGGAAGGTTTTTCTGATGTACATTGCGCGGAGCAATATGCATTGCTATATCGAGAGCTTCATTCATGCTGAATATAAAAAGCGCGTTAAAACGGTATATAAAACGACTTACGAACAAACCTGACTGGCATAATTTACGATCGACGTCGCCGATATCAAAAGTTTTCGGCCTGGATCGTGGCACACCGATAGACAGGGTATATATAGAGCATTTCCTGAAGGAGAATTCCTCGCTGATTGGAGGCGTTGTTCTGGAGATAGCAGAGAATACCTACAGCAAAAAATATGGCGTGGGTGTTGAGAAGTACGAAATACTCCACGCAACTCCTGATAATAAAGATGCGACGATTATCGGCGACTTAACGAATCCTGACAGTTTGCCGGACAATGCGGTCGACTGCTTTATTTGTACGCAGACCTTTAATTTCATTTACGATTTCAAGGCAGCGATACGTGGCGCTTATCGCTTGCTCAAACCTGGCGGTACTTTACTGGCTACAGCATCAGGCTTGTCGCAGATCAGCAGATACGACATGGACAGATGGGGGGATTACTGGAGATTCACGGATTTATCCGCCAGGAAATCGTTTGGAGAGGTGTTCGGAGAGGAGAATGTTTCGGTAACGGTTTACGGAAACGTGTTGAGCTGCGTTGCCTTTTTGGAAGGTATCAGTGCAGAAGAAATAACCGAAGCCGAGTTATTTCATCGAGATCCTGATTACCAGATGACCATAGTGATCAAGGCAACGAAACCGATGGCTGATGCCAGTTCCAGCATGCAGTAACTGGATGCTGAAAACCGCTTTCCACCCAGCTCGCAATGCTGTGCAATCACCCCGGGCCTGGCTCACAGCCAAGCTTGACTATTATTTTTTCAAAGTCCTCAAGATATTTTTCTTCGGTATGATTCGATCTGGCATACTCATGGGCTTTGCGGGACATTTCTTCTAAATCCTGAATTGATTTTGAGGATATTCTCTTAATAGCGCTCTCAATTTCTGCATGTGAGCAGTCCGTAAGTATTATGCCGAATTCTTCCACATTGACCCCAGACTCGTAGCTGATCAGAGGTATAAGGCTCGCCTGAAGACATGTAATGACCGAGCCTGCCTGACCTTCAGAACAAGATGGATAGACCAAAGCACAGCAGCTCTTCGTGATATCGATAAATTGCCGGCTACTGACATCCACCCAGCCAACAGTGTGAATATTCGGCATTTCGTATAACTGGTGATAAAACGCCTGTCTAAATTCACGTTCTTCCGGAGCATCCAGTGGACCACATACTGTCAGGTGATGATCCGGCAAGCCACTAAACACCTCGAGGACCAGATCCAGGCCCTTGTGTACCAATCCAGCGCTTCCGAGCCACAAGAAATTGTTTTTAACCCGGTCGAAATCTTTATCCGGCGAAGCAGAATATATATTTGGTGTAGGAACGGGTAAAGGAAAAATCGGCTTGTTCGCATAGCTGTATGTGCTGCACGTAAATTCGTTACCTAACACGGTCAGATAGTCAGCGTGTTCTGCAGCATAATTATATTCGATTTCCTTGATACTCGTACTTGTAATCCCCCTTCGCTGCTGTAACTCGAGCAAACGTCTGTACGCAGCCGAATTGTTAAAGAGAAAATGTGCAGTATCCATATGTGCAATTTTGATACAGTCCGGATTCAGGCGATCAGCCAGTGCAGCAAAATTTGTTCGTGCTGATACAAAGAATGTGTAGGGTTTTGCTGGCTTGAACGATTCGTTGCGATAGTCAATTACGTCAACGTTATACCCCAGGTTTAAAAATACCTGGGCGATCAACAGAGATTCGGTGTGGTGCGTATGGGCCTGGGAAGGTTGCTCCCCCTCTCGCAACAGGAATGGCTCGACAATATAGGCAAGAAGCACATTACCTTTTGCCACCCCCTGCGGTTTCAGCGATACGAATTCTCCGTACTGCACGGGTTCGATACGACGGACCTCGATACCGAAACACCGAAGCAAGGTGTTGATGGGATTTGCCATGGTTAAGAGCCTTCTACGGCTCTGCCGCTCGGCGTATGGCACAGCGGAATTCCACCCGTGTCAGAATGCTCCAGCAAACGATCTTTCACTGGTTATACGGTATGTCGCGACTCCGCCCCGGGATGGCGATTTGGTGAGCGTATACTGCTTTCGAATACTCTCATCCTGGTTGAACGTTATCAGCGTATCAATCCGTACGATGTCCGGATCGGTAGTGTCATAGCTCAGTATCTTGAAGGTGGCATTTAAGTAAGTAGCCGACAAATAACCGGAGTACTCCGGATTATTCAGAAGACTGCTTCTCTTTTTCAGCAAATCACCGCCCAACAGCATTTTCAATGTAGCGGTATCCCCGTTGGTAAGTGCCCCGAAATACTGGTCCATAACCGACGTGGTTTCCACATTATTCCCGGATGCGGGCGGTTGTGCATTCTGGGCAAAGGCGGGATGGAGGCACAGTTGTGCCATCAGGATAACTAGCAGGATTGGAATACGTTTCATGAGTATGACCTTTCGGGTTACTTCTCAACCACAATAGCTACGTAATTGGCATTCGCTCCGTTTGCACCACCTTGCATGTTACCACCAAGTGATACAGCCCCGATCGGGAAACTCCGTAGATATAATTTAAGTATGGGTGTAGTCGAATCGGTTGTGCCAAGAGTCAGGCCGGTATCGGCAAAGCCTGACATCCAGGTTGGCAGAGATGCGACTGCAACGCTGGCATCGTAGGCTACATAGATATCGGTCAGACGATCGATGTTGAACGACAGGTAGGCGCCGGTTGTGTCTCCACGGTCCGCATTATTCGATACTACCCATCGACCATTCAGCAAGACCGACGGAATGCTGCCGGACACAGTAAACGTTTCATCGAGATAGTACCGATCCCCTGCCTCAATCAGGTTCTGTTGCAGTACGCTGCCGGTGCCGGTGCCGGCGATCAGATCGTCAAGAATGAACGGTAGCGGCAGTGAGTTCGCCGGATCAAGCACATTATGCCAGAGGTTCGCCATCATTACGTAGCCTAAACTATTGGGATGCAGCGTATCGGAATACAGGCTGCGATAGTTTTTGATCGCACTTGGCAGGAAGAAGGAAAAGAAGTCCACCCCAGGCTGTATACCGACGATTTCACCGGTAATCGCAGTGTTATAGTTTTTGATACGGCTATTGATCGTCGAAGTCCAGGGATCGGCCGCGTTAAAGACTGGCGGCGTCAATGCGACAAATGGAGTGATGTTCGACGCAACGGTATTGGTCGGAAAGTCAGCCCAGCGTATCTTGTCAACGAGCGTCTGCAAGTTACCTTTAAAGGTGCCGTTGCATGCTGCGCCAGTACAACCGAGACCGGGAGGGATTGCCGCAAGCGAATCGTTCGTTCCAAGCAGAATCAGCACTTTGTTGGTACCAGGGTGCCTGTCGAGTATGGACTTGATCCGTGTGAAAGCGGCATCGAATGTTTCGTCGCCACCTATGCCTTCATTGAATACTATATTGGTGGGGTTGAGGTTGGTGGTATTCAGCGAATCGGCAAGTAGCGATTCATACCCTCTGAACGCGATGATACGCCCAAACAATGAGTTGAGGTTATCTGCAGCGTAGTAATCGCCAATCCCGTTGTTGATGCTGTCGCCAACGGCGATAAAGTAATCGCCTTGTGTCGAAACATCGACGTTGGTATCCCGAACAAGTTCCACCGCGGACTGGTCGCGCAGAATAGCGTCTACCTTGTGAATGCCGGGGCCTACGGCGGAGAATGTCTGGGTGTACGGCGGTATATTGTCGGATAGCAGAGTACTGTTATCCAGGACGAAATCGACGTAGCCATTCGTAGGTACATTGGCTGCCAGCGCTGCGACGGTGAGTGTTGATCCTGTCGTAGTGAGTACAGAATGCGCCAGCGGTGAAGCAATGATGACCGAGGGCGCCGATGTCACGGGATCAATCCGAACGTTATCGAATTTCCCGTCATCCTGACTGTAAAGCGCAACTGTCCCGGATGTCAGGCTGGTGTCGGTTACAATAAACAATGGGTCGCCGTTTACATACACGCTGATGGACGATCCATTCAGCTCAATAACAATCTGCAACAATTGGCTGATTGTAAAACCGCGCGCGTTGGTAGCCAGGGGGATAAATTGACCACCAACCTTTTTCTCCAGCCGCGTAAATCCGTACCTGGAATTTAACGCCAAACGATAGTAATTGTTAGCATCCTGGTAGCGGAACATTATGCCAATATCTTCTGCAAACTGTGTAGCAAGATACGTGGCATCCACGCTAACGCGATAGTCTGTTAAACCCGAACCGGCAGGAAGGTAGGCATAGGTTCCCAGATGGTAACTTTCCTGGAACGCATTAACGGACTCGACCCTGTTGCTCTGGTGTAGTTCTCCGGCAATGACCGACCAAAACGACGTTGTATTGGTCCCGTCTACCACCGACCAGTTGTTTAACGTGCCAGAACTGAAGTCGTCGGTAAACGGCAACACCAGCGGTGGTGGCGGTGCCACGACCAGGGTGGCGGCCTGCAGGGCGATATTGCCAACCCCGAAGTCATTCACCAGGGTGTGGGTCACGGTCAGCGTCTGTCCGGCGGAAGCGGCGCTGAAGGTCAGGGTCACCACCTGGTTAATGACGTTGTTTGGATCATTCACAACCTGGGTGAACGCCGGGGCGCTGCCATCGCTCAGGGTCGCATCCACCCGGCTGTTCGACGACCAGCCTCCCAGGTACAAGCGTAACGTCCGTACCGAGGTATCGGCCGGAACCGTGATGGAATAGCCATTGCCAATACCCGTCCAGTAAAGCATGCTGGGGGTCGCTGTTTGCGAGACCGTGGGCGTCCCGTCACTCCAGCTGTGGGCACTCCAGGCCGCATCACCGCCATAACCGAAGGCTCCGACGCCCAGCAGCGTAATATTACTGATTTGTGATGTCACTCCCGCCTTCCGGTTAAAACTGCCGGCACCGCCCAATCCCCAGTGTGCCCAGTCAGCCGTGCCTTCAGTGGTCAGGTCAACAGCGGCCGGTGCTGCTACGGCTGTCCCGCTGAGGGTTGCAGCCTGGCTGCCAAACGCGGAAAAAAGCAAACAAAAACCCAGCAGGGTCGAGAATAGAGTGTGAGGGCTGCGACGAACTCTTGAGTCGGGAGCAGTTTTTCGAAAGAAATTCGAGCGATATCGAACCAAAGAGGAGAGAAAAAGACAATTCGTTGTGAATAGCATCAGCACACTACCTCGATCGGGTATATTCTTAAATTAACCGACCATTCTTATTATTAAGTTCTAGATTTCAAAGTAGCCCCAAACTTTGCTACGTAACCAGTCCCGGCAAACCGAAACCAGTCCCTGGAAACCCAATGTCTATAATTGGAAACATTGTAAAGCCCATCAGACTGGGGATATTACACCAAAATCCATATAATTGGAATTCACTTTTGCGGTAACGGCGCATACAGAACGCGGTACCGGCCCGAAGCGATAGTTTATAACTTGTTGATTATCTGGTAATTTTTTATATTATATTGAATTGAGGGTGTGATTCATGCTGCGTCGGCAATGCCCGACTCACCAGCGGCTACTGTTTTACAGCGCGCGCACAGATCACCAGAGAATAGCGGGGGTCACGGTATGTCAGTTCCGACTCGCTAAAATCACTTACTGCCAGACCACGCAGCTCACCCGCCGCAGTGAGCGAGTTCCCAAATCCAGAAACTGAAACGCTTTTATCCCCGAAATACTTTGCGAGCAAGGCTCCGAGCCCTTCAGCTGTAAAACGCCAAAGTTCAGGAAAATTCGGGTAGTTAATCGTGATGTCTGGAACACTGACAAACAGTGTACCGCCCGGTTTTAGTATCCGGTGCATCTCTGACACTACTTTTTCAGCATCGAATATGATGTGTAATGTGTACGTACAAATGATGCAGTCAAACTGGTTGCTCGGAATATCATTTTCCGCCGTCAAATCCGCGACAATTGTAGATTCAGCCCGATCAGCCTCTCTATTGATTATATCCACGGTCTGGACGTTAGCTTTGCCATATTTTGTGGTATATGAATCCTCCTGAAATTCCAGACACCGACCACGTATACACGACGCATTCTGCCGTAAGTACTCCTCCAGATAATAACGATGGATAACGGCGCCCCTACCCCCCCAATAATCGCCAAGAGGTTCAACTCCGTTAAACAGAGTAGACCTCATCTTCCATCTCCGCACCAGTGCGCGGAACTTTTCAAAACTGTTCTTAGTGGAGTTATTAGACACACAGCACCTTTGTTAATGAATGGTCGTGAGCAAAGCGGGTTCCCGTGGAATCATCATATCGGCGACGGAACACTACCTTTAACCGACGGTGCCAGTTACTTCGGCAGGCGTATAGTCTGTCGACCATTTCAGCTTGGGCCTTACCGCCCCGCCCCATTGACCCATCCAGTCACCCCGCGAGGAGTCTCCGGTCAACTTATCGAAGACGCTAAAACTGACCACGGAATCTACCTGAAACTGGTTATCGTACGGTTTCATGATCGCAAGGCCAACGCTGACCATTATCGTTCCTTCGTTAAACAGGTTGGGGGGCACCCAGACTGTACTTACATACCGTCCGGGTGGTCGGGGCGTTTTTCGCCAGGCTGGGTCAAGATCAGCGACAGCAAAACAGTGGACGTCTGCTTCATTGTAGAAATCAAAATAAGGCGACAGCACGTATCCGCCCTGGATCACTTCAAATTCCATATCTACTCGAAACGGCTTTAGTACATCAACGAGATGCACACTTGCGCCATCTTCAGCCCGCACACGCACAGCCCTTAAACGTGCAACATCGCCACCCGGAGCAGTATCAGCATCGCGCCATTCCCGAGATTCCGAGGTACCACTTGAGTTGACCAGATAGGCGCTTACCACATCATGCACCGGACCTTCATGCACCATACGGCCACCATCCAGGAGTATGGCTCTGTCACACAACATATTAACAGCCGGCATGTTATGCGAAACAAACAACACAGTCCGTCCTTCTCTGCCGACAGCCTGCATCTTTTTGATGCACTTCTTCTGGAATTCCGCATCTCCAACGGCCAGCACTTCGTCAATAATCAAAATCTCCGGTTCGAGATGCGCGGCCACGGAGAAGGCGAGACGAACTGACATTCCACTTGAATAACGCTTGACAGGGGTATCGAGAAATTTTTCTACACCGGAAAATTCCACAATCTCGTCGAATTTCCGGTCAACCTCTTTTTTCCTCATCCCTAATACAGTGCCGTTCAGATAGATATTTTCCCGACCCGTAAGCTCCGGATGAAATCCCGTGCCAACTTCAAGCAAACTCGATACCTGCCCCTTCATTTCAATCAATCCATGGGTGGGGGGTGTTATACGTGTAAGAATTTTTAAGAGGGTCGATTTGCCTGCACCATTGTGTCCAACAATCCCCAACACCTCTCCTTCATTCACAGAGAACGAAACGTCCCTCAGTGCCCAAAGAATATCCGCCCGATCGTCCCCTGAGCCATTGTCCGGTATATCGTCAAACTTGTAGAGAGAGCGGTACTTCCGAAAATTATTGACGGGGCTTTTCAACATATCGAAAAACGTTGCCGCAAGAGTATCTTGCACCTCATCACGCAGGCCGAGTCGATAGCGCTTGCCGACATCCTGAACTGTTATAACGGTATTTTGGGAACTCATAATACGTCGTCTAAAATAAGCTCGGGGCTTTCTCCATTCCCTGATATACAACCGGAACCAGAATGTGTCGATTCATCTGTCTTTAATCGACTATTAATAACTCGTAACCTGCTAATTTTTCTAATACTACCATCCCAAAGCTCGGCCGGGCAAGGCATAAAAGAATGCACATCCCGGTTTATCATCTGGCAGCTAGATGACGTCAACGACAATCCTTTCCATTCGCTTGAAATAGAACGCGCCTCCAACCAGCAAGACAACAGTACTAAATATGCCGGGCAGCACAAACATCCAGGGTATATCGGTTCCCAATAATGTAGCGCGAAATCCTTCAATTACGCCGACCAACGGATTTAAGGAGTAATAAAACCGATACTCATCTGGAATTGACGATGCCGTATATACGATCGGCGCGGTATACATTAGCATCTGAATGACATACTGCATTGCAAATCTGACGTCGCGATACCGGATGGCCAGCGATGACAACCACATGCCGACTGCTATCGGGAAGGTCATCATCATTACAATGAACAACGGAAGATAAATTAAATTCCAGGTTGGTGTAACCTTGTAATAAAACATAATTGCGATCAAAAGAAAGAGCGAAATTGAAAAATCCATAAGTTTCGATAACACCGGCGTCAACGGATAAAGCAGTCGCGGCACATAGACTTTGCCCAGCATATCCTGATTCGATACCAGGCTTTCGCTGGACTGACTCATTACAGATGACATATACGTCCAGGGAATGACGGCGGTGGTGGAGAATAGTAGATACGGGATACCATCGCTGGGAATTTGGGCAATCCTGCCAAAAATAATTGAAAAAATGATAATTTGGATCAGTGGCTGAAGAATTGCCCATGAAAACCCCAGGATAGTCTGCGCAAACTGTACCGATATATCGCGCCACACCAGGAAATAGGCTAGATCCCGATAGCGTATTAATTCTTTGAAATCGATCGGTTCCCACCCGTTATCGGGTTTGATCGTCGTTATCGCGTCCTTTTCAATATGCGTATTTTTCATGATTAAGATCTGCAGTAGGTCACTGGTAAACGTAAACTGGCACAAGAGAACCAGCCAGGTGAAAATTCGATATTCCTGATGTTAAAACCTGCTCATAGGTAAAGTATATGCCGCCTAACGTTGGGCATCCAGCCAAAATACTCCCCTCTTGGGAAGAAACGTGTTGTTTCGATAACTGATTGCGCGACATCTGCAATGAGCCCCGGTCATGGGTATATGCGCGCACACAGGCTCGCCGGTTTAAGAAACTCTCAGACAACTCTTAAGCCTCCCAAGCACTTCCGCCACAAGCTCTCTAATATAATTAGAGGATTGATGTGAAACCTGCGGCTCTATAACTAATAAATTTATTGGCAATGACACGCCGTACTTCTTGTCTATAGAATTACTTTCCGTATCTTTTATGAAAGTCTCGACATCACACCACTTATAGTCTTCATACCAGGTCCAACAGTGATTGCGTTTATAGATATTTGCTATGCTCTCTGCCAGCAACTTATCGGTTTCCAATGTCACCGAGCATGAAATTTTTTCAGACAGTACCTTCACCATCAAATCTGCTGACTTGTTGCTGGCGTAACCGGAAAACCACAGAATGAATTGCATTTCATCCTGGAGCGCTTTTACAGCACGGTATACCTGGACATGTTCCACATGACCATATTCGCCCCACGGGTTATGCGTAAACACATTATGATAACCCTGAAGTTGCTCACGAAGCCTGGTTTTCAACGTATCGTAATTGCTTTTATATACGGCATCGGACAGATGATTTTCAGTGATCCGCAGGCCATAGTCCGTATTAACAGCCTGCTCCCAGTTCACACCCTCGAATACCCCAGCCTCTTCTAACTCCAGACAATGGAGGTTTGACAGGGGATATTCTGTCAGGGATTTACGTCTCCCGTCTGTCCATACAGGGTTATTCACAACTGGTAAAAAGCACATCACAATTTTGTCAACTTTTGACAGAATCGAGCTGAACCATAAATTCTCATCGTCCGGATGCGCAACAACCAAAACCGAGTCTTGAAGAAATTCCATGATATTTGCGCCAGCCGCTATCTGCTGCGTCTAGAACGACAGCTCGATATCTCCCGCCGCTACGCATTCACGATACCACGACACGGTTTTTCGCAAGCCCTCCTGCAAATCGGTACGGGGTCTCCAGTCCATCGATCTTGCGGCCTCGGATATGTTCGCCACTTTCTCCTGCTCAAACGGTCGGTCGTGAAGACTACCAAAGTCGACCGGGATTGCCGGATCGACGATATCGACCAGCAAATCCACCAATTCCCGCACCGATATCGCTTTTCCCGATCCAATGTCCAGCGTCTTTCCGACTACACCAGGCGCCACCGCAGACTTCAACAGGGCCTGCACCACATCGTCAATGTAGATCCAGTCGATAGTCCGCTGTCCACTCCCAAGTGCAGGGGCGTTCTTGCGCAGCAGTGAGAGTATTACGTACGGTATAAGCTTGTTCAGATCCTGGCGAGAAGGACCATACACCATGAATACCCGGAGAATAACGACGGGGACTTCATACAGGGCATGAAACATTTTTGCGTACACCGTTGCGCCCCACTTCGACGCTGCGTACGGGGAACCGGGTATTTTTTCCGCTTCCTGTTCTCCCGGTTCCTCCATGGATCCTGGCAATATGAAACGCTCACACCCATGCTTCTTCGCTAATACAAGCATATTGGCGGTGCTTACCAGGTTGCTGCCGAGGGTTGGCAATACCATTGAGAGATCCCGCGAACCTGCGGCAATTCCAGCCATGTGATAGATGTATTCGGGACAAACTTCCTCAAAAATCTGCTCTGCAGTATTGAATTCTGCAAGGTCTCCTTGCCACCACTGCGCTTTGTTACTTTTGTCTTCTTTTACCGTGCGGCTCACCGCATGCACCTCTGCGCCTGCAGCAACGAGTGCGTCACAAAGATAAGCACCTATGAAGCCTCGCGCGCCGGTAACCAGAACACGTTTTCCGTTGAGTTCTTCAGATTCCACGCTCAATCCTTTTGCACTTCAAGCAAACCGTTTTCACACAAAGTACCGGCGATCTTTCCAAGTAACCGGAAGTCCATACCAGACCTCTCTGCCATATCGAGAAGCGCATGCTTGCCATCAGCCAGATTAAGCACCCAGAGCATCGCCAATTGCCGGTCCCCCTGGCCGTCATCTCCACCAATTGCCTTATAGAGACCACGTTTCCCCAGCTGAGGTTCGCATTTTAAATTTTTGCTCACGTAAACGATGTTGCCTTCGATTACCGAGATCACATTCAGGTAGAGCTCCAGTGACTCCTGTAGATATTCCGCACGCACAAAGTCCAGGTTGTCTGCGGAGGTATGGTATTCTGCATACTCTCCGTGCGGTGATCGCATCAGACAGCCGACCGGAAGATCGAACCCGGGGGAACAATACTGCCGCTCATCGTACCCATAGGGGAAAAACTCTTTAACCAGATAGTCACTGTTTGAGTGTTGCAGGCAGTGTATTGCAGCGCGATCCACTTCAGTATTGCCACGCCGACTCTTTTTGTAGGTAAAGCGACCCCCGTCACCCACACAGGTTGCAACCAGACCGTGCTTTATGCGATGCACATTTTTTTCGTTCTTTGAAAGCCAGGCAATCGAACCGATTGTTGCCGGGATAAATAGCAAACGGTATGAATACCGCAGGTGCCTTCGTTTTTTCAACGCCTTGCCCAGGAAGGTCAGCAGCGCAATTCCCGACAGATTGTCATTACATAGCGATGGATGACACACATGGCAGGATAACAGGACCTCGTCGGTGGAGCTGCCCTCGATATAACATTCACCGTACGTGAGGGATCCGTCCTTCAGGGAACTGTCAATACAAACTTCGTATGTATCTTCCCCCAGCCCCTGCATCAACGTGTGGCTTGCACAAAATCCCCATTGCTCCTGGTAATACGATGTCCTGTATGGAACAAGCTCCGGCTGGTCTGGCAATGTGTGGACGTGCTGCTTTAGCTCCTCAAGATCAACCTTTGCATTAACCGGTTGACTGTAGTTAACAACATGCAGATTGGATGCATTAAAGTCTATAATCCGCTCACCACTACCATTCTTTACATAGGCGTCATTTACATTCCATTCCCTGGGCACTTCCCAGTCGAATACTTTGCTACCTGTGGCTACTTCCGTGATTTCAAGAGGGATATTCTGACCAATAATGCCCAGCGTATCTCGAACACCGTCACCCGTTATGCTTCGACATATAGGATACAACTCCTCGATAAGCCGGTGCATTTCGACGCCGATGTTGTTGGGTTCAGTACTCACGGCAGATAAATTAATCAGTGAATCTGTTCATATTTCGGGCAACAGGCTCAGTCGGATATCTGCACATCGGGAAGAAGCGTGATAAATTTCCCGCCCCACTCGCTGATGTACGACATCTGCCTGATGACTTCATTCTTGAGATTCCAGACCAGAATAATCAGGTAATCGGGTTTTTCCTCTTTGATCCTGTCCGGCGCATATATAGGGATGTGGATACCCGGAAGGAACTGATCCTGCTTATGGGGACTGATGTCGACGGTAAAGTCGATCATGTCGGTGCGAATTCCGCAATAATTCAGTAGTGTATTGCCTTTTGCCGGGGCACCATAGGCTGCGATGGTTTTCCCCTGTCTTTTTGCATTGATCATAAACTCAAGAATGTTTCTTTTGGACGCCATCATCTTTTGAGAAAAGTCCTCATAAATATCCATGCTGTTATAGCCTGCTTTTTCCTCGCGCTCCCGCATCTGAACGACATTTTTTCCGACCGGTTTGCTGTCATCCTCCGCGTGTCTGGCGTATATACGTAATGAACCGCCGTGTGTGGATACCTCTTCAACATCAAACAGCGTCATGCCATGCGCGGCGAATACTTTTTCTACGACAATAAACGAGAAATAGGAAAAGTGTTCGTGATAAATCATGTCATAAAGACGATCTCTCATAAGTACTGCAAGATTTGGGAATTCAATCGTTACCACTCCCTGTGGATTCAAAATAATCTTCATGCCTGCGACAAAGTCGTTTAGATCCGGCACATGGGCCAGGACATTGTTACCCAGCAACAAGTCTGCATGTTTACCTTCTTTCACCAGCTCCTTCGCCGTCTCTACACCGAAGAATTTGACATCGGTGGGAATACCTTTTTCAACCGCTACTTTGGCTACGTTTGCTGCCGGCTCTATACCCAGCACGGGGACACCGTGTTCCTTGAAGTACTGGAGTAAATAACCGTCATTGCTGGCAAGTTCCACTACCTGGCTATCTTTACCCAGGCCCAGTCGCTCAACGATCATATCTACATAATCCTTGGCGTGTTTGAGCATGCTTTCCGCATAAGACGAAAAATAGGCATAATCTCCAAAGATGTTCTCTGATGTCTCAAACATGGGCAACTGCACCAGATAGCATTCTTCACACACATAGGCATGCAGCGGGTAGAATCGCTCCATTTGCATCACCTCTTTCCCGCTTAGGTAGGAGTTCGCCAGCGGCGACATGCCCAGGTCAGCAAAACTGTGTTGCAAAGCCGAATTACAAAATCTGCACTTGACGTCAATTTCTTTCATTAGTTGCGAGTCCATATCTGAGGGGGCATTATTGCCCGTCTTACAAACCAAGCCCTATCCCCTCGTAGCGCTCAAATTCACCCGCAGGGAACATTCGTCTACCGTCTATCACTACGGGATTGATATTCATTGCCCTGATTGTTTCGGGTAACTGCTCGAATGCGCTCCAGCGTGTCAGCAGAAGTACCACGTTAGCACCTTCAAGCACTTCATTAATTGATGAGCAATAGTTGATACCCCCATCTACGAATATCTTTTTTGCTTCCTCTTCTGCGACCGGATCATATGCCCTGACATCCGCCTTCTTTGCCACCAGTTCGCTGACAATTGGAATGGCGGGTGATTCTCTCATATCGTCCGTGTCCGGCTTGAATGCAAGACCGAGCACAGCCACGCGCACACCTTCAATGTTGCTGAAATGTTTATAGAGCCTGTCCAGAACCTGCTGAGGTTGATGCTTGTTTATATTAATTACCGAGCTTAGCAACTCCATAGACCGCCCCACAGTTTTACCATGCGAGATCAGCGCCTTCACGTCCTTGGGAAAACAGCTACCGCCAAAACCACAACCCGCCTCAAGGTAAGTTGTCAATATCGGCTTTACCCTTTCACCATTCTCGAGTATCGGGGAGACGCGCTTGTCCAGATGAACACCGCCCATTACCTCGAGCGCATCGATGCCGCCGACGGCTGCACAAAGATTACCGATTTCATTTGAGAACGAAATGAGCGTCGCTAACAGTGAATTCGCAGTGTACTTGATCATCTCTGCGGTCTTGTTATTGGTTCGTAGCACATCTACATCAGTAAACGGTGCGTAAACTTTCGCAAGCACGTCGCGGGTATTCTCATCAATCCCCCCGACAACTATCCGGTCCGGGCACATAAAATCCTCAATTGCGGCCCCTTCACGCAAGAACTCCGGATTCATACCAACACCAAAGTCTTTTCCGGCCTTTTTGCCAGAATATCTTTCAAGGATCGGTAAAACCACCGAATCGGTGGTACCCGGTACGACAGTACTTTTCACCACCACAACATGGTAACTATTCACTTCCTTCAGCGCCTCACCAATTTCTGCCGAAACCTGACGTATGTACTTCAAATCAATTTCGTTTCCATCGAACGGAGTGCCGACAGCAATTAGTGATATATCCGATTCTGTCACCGCTGCCGCAAGATCGCTACTCGCTTTCAAACGGGTGCCAATATTCTTCTGCAGCAGTTCGTCCAGTCCTTTCTCATAGATAGGACTGACGCCCGAATTTATTTTTTCGACTTTGCCCAAGTCGTTATCAACGCAGAGCACCTCGTGACCCGTTTCCGCCAGACATACGCCGGATACAAGCCCGACATAACCGGTACCTACTACCGCAACCTTCATTTATGCGTCCTCGGCTTCGCGGTTATCGGAATACCATAGCAGGCTGCGCTTCAAACCTTCTTCCAGGTAAATACCAGGAGAATAGTCCAGGTGCTCCCTGGCCTTGTCAGTCACCGGACACCGACGATTGGGGTTATCGGTGAGATAATGCTTGTCCTCGCTCAGTTTGAAGACCAGCTTACCCTCATATCCAAAAAGTTCGCTTGCCGTGGCTATCACCCGCTCCGCCAGTTCCTTAATGGAAATTTCCGGCTTATCCAAGCCTATATTATAGGACTCACCATTCTGTCCACGAATAAGTATTTTGTAATAGCCGACAATCGCATCGGCTACATAACAAAAGGTACGGGTTGGTGCACCATCAGACAGCAGCACGATATCATCGCCATTAAGTACATTTCGGGCAAAGTCTGGCAAGGCTCTGCGATCGGATATTTTTAAACCCGGTCCATAATTATTGAATGGCCTCGCTATTCGAATCGGCAGCTCGTGCTGATGCGAGAAATTAACACAAAGGGTTTCACCATAGCGCTTCGATTCATCGTAACAAGCGCGTGGACCAGTACAGGAGACATTGCCCCGATATGTTTCCGGAGTAGGAATGTTTTCCGGAGTAGGGTCGCCATATATTTCACTTGTAGAATAAAACAGGAATCCTGTAACGGGCTTGCTTTTTTCTTTTTGTTGTAAACAATAGTCAAGCAAATGCCTCAGCCCGCACACGTTGGCATCCATTGTTTCTATGGGATACAGGCGATAATAAATCGGGGAAGCAATTGTTGCTGCGTGAATAATATAATCCACGTCTCCGAGGTCTTCCGGCAGCGGGTCGATAACGTCGTACTTGCTGACAACAAGGTTAGCATCTTCTTCCAGTGCTTTAAGCCAATCAGGAATGCCCCGCATAAAATTGTCATACACTGTCAGGGAGATGGGTGCCGCATCAGAGTTTTTCCTGTTCCAGTGAAGTGCAGCCTGAACAAGATAGTGCCCTAAAAAACCCGCTCCTCCGGTTATTAACAACCTTTTTCCCGAGAGATCCGGAAACTCACTCGAGAGGTGGTCACAGATATATTCTAAATCCGCCTTAATGACATCCGCTGAATTTTTCACTTGGTGATACCTATTTTATATAAATTAAATTCATTTTTGGCAGGTGGTTCGGACAGGCTTGAAGCCGGGAACAACTCCTACAGCACGAGAAGTCCACGCACACCCAGGATCAGCACTGTTATCAAGGCCGCAGTGCTCAAGCCGCTCCATCGAGTTCGTTTTTCAGAAATAAGCAGTTCGCACCCATAGAACAGGACAACCATTTGCACAACAAACGTTATCCACTCGCTTCCCCAGAAATTGCCTTTTGAGGCCACCAGCACTGCCAGCAAAGACAATACAACAAGATAATCTGTTGCTGTAGTATTGAATTCGGCTTTTCGTCTACGGGGCGAAAATTTGACTGCCGCTGCAAACGCAATGGCGGTTAGTATAAAAAATGCACCTATAAAGCGTTCTATAAAATGCAGCCAGGGCGGCATATAATTCAAGCCAAGATATACAACAAACGCGGCAGTGATATAGATCAGTGCACGACGCATGATGGAGTGAGCATTCCTGTCAAAAAATAATTCGAGTACCATCAAGCCTGAAATAAGCAGCGCCATCTTCGCAAAATCGTCTGGCACCTGTTCAATAGCCAGGCTGGTCCCGACTAGATACAACGGAATGCTGATAGCAAGAAATCGCCGGGGAACTATTACCAGGACGTTTTTGAGAACGTCGTGAGCCATAACTTTATTGTATTCCGCCGCATTATGGTGTCGATCTGCCAAATGCCAGCCTGATCGTTCAGTCAAATTCAACACCCCGAAAATAACCGCAGCAAGCAGAAAATATACAAACACGATCAGGTAATTGCTTTCATAGCGAAGAAGAATGCCGCTGG
>ENA-ORDP01000847-ORDP01000847.1-marine-sediment-metagenome-genome-assembly--contig:-NODE-847-length-18484-cov-5.279180_pt1 | contig 18484 bp, 12 predicted proteins | sample MGYA00248627_ERZ508539 | MGnify/ENA primary metagenome ERZ508539 (study PRJEB26208, sample SAMN05571518) | marine sediment metagenome | biome: deep sea; feature: Hydrothermal vent; material... | reverse complement strand
TTGATTTTTGACAAATACGCCTCTTACCTGAAAATTATTGCAACTGGTAGTAGTGCATTTTACATTGATACAAAATTTAAAGATTCACTGGCCGGACGAAAACGTTTATTTACGCTTTACACGCTTGATTTTGATGAGTTCACAGAGTTCAAAACAGGCGATAACTTTTTAGCAAACGAACTTGCCAAAATCAGAAATAATCCGCAGTATCGCTCACTGAGAAGACAGGGGCTTAAACTTCTTTTCAACGAGTACTTAATATTTGGCGGTTATCCGGCTGTGGTTTTGGCTGATCGTACTGAAAAAAAGAAATTTTTACTGAAAGACCTGGTTCACTCCTATTTGCAAAAAGATGTTTACGAGGCACGGATCAGGGATGCAAATAAATTTTATAATTTACTTGTTTTACTTGCCAGCCAGACCGGAAACATCCTCAATAAAAATGAGTTATCAAATACGCTGAGGATTTCAGTAACCTCAGTGGAGAATTACATTTATATACTCCGAAAATCCTTTCATATCCATCTCATTAGGCCTTTCCATAAGAACCTCAGAAAGGAACTTGCCAAAATGCCCAAGATTTATTTTAACGATCCGGGTTTCAGAAATACTATTCTGAGCCTTTATCAAAATATTGAAACAAGACTGGACAAAGGCGCATTAATTGAGAATTATGCTTTTATAAGGTTGCGGCAAAAATACGAACCGGAATATTTAAAATTTTGGAGAACAACATCCGGGAATGAGGTTGATTTCGTACTTGATGATCCCGAAGTATCCAAAAAAGAGGCTGTCGAGATAAAGTTCAACAGCGCTTCATTCAACAAAAAGAAGTATGTAAAATTTCTCGAAACGTATCCTGAGTTTCAACTACAGCTACGTGCCTATATTGCCGGGAATAATACTACTGATATTTTGGCATTATAGTTCTAATATAAAGTTCATTGAAAAAAGAAAATTCAAAAAGATGATTAAATTCGCACAAAATGAATATGTTTACAAAACCAAATACAAACCTTAAACAATTCAAACACCATGACAACAAAAAATTCAGAATTAATGAAAACGGCGCGCGAGTCACTCAAAGGAAACTGGGGGCTGGCCATCGGCGCTTTTTTTGTGGTTTACTTAATTGAAGGAGCCATTCAATCTATTCCCAAAGGAGGAGGAGGTATCCTTATTTTACTCATTGGCGGGCCTTTTATGCTTGGCACGACCATGTTTTCGCTCTCATATTCACGCCATCAGGAACCCCGGTTTGAGCAGATCTTTGAAGGATTTCGTGACTTCGCAAGGGCTTTAATCGCCTACCTGCTCATTGTTTTGTATGTTTTTCTATGGATGCTCCTGCTGATTGTTCCGGGAATCATCGCCGCCCTTTCTTATTCCATGACCTTTTTCATTATGGTTGATGATTCTTCCATCAAAGCCGCTGATGCCATTGACAAAAGCAAGCAAATGATGAACGGTTATAAATGGAAGCTCTTTGAGTTATACCTGCGGTTTTTCGGATGGGCATTGGTTTGTATTTTGACACTGGGCATTGGCTTTTTGTGGTTAATCCCTTATATGTATGTAAGCCTGGCCCATTTTTATGACGACATAAAAGATAATCCTGCCGTAACCATCAAAACCGTTTAAGCACGAATGCTTTGAGTGTTTACTGGCCGGAACGATATTGATTTTCCAGCCATCTTTTATAGACAGTATCAAGAATTTCAGGTTTCCCTGGAATTTGCTCATCGATGACTTCTTTGTTAATGAGTGCGTTTTTTACCCGAATTACGTTGGAAGAACTGTTCAAATGATAGGTGCTAACTGTATTTTTAGAAGTCAGTTTTTCCACACCATCGATGAGAGCCAATAAAAAATTAACCTGGGAAGTGGGAAGTGCTTCCGTAATAGTCTGAAAAAGGAGACTCAATTGTAAAACCAACGACTCAAGCGCTTCGTCAATAATTTTATCAGACACTTTTTTCCCGCTCCTGAGCCAGCACATTTGTGCCAGCTGTTGCACGTAATAGGGATGATTTTCGACAAGCGAAGCAATGCGTGACGCCTGTTTTTTCGTAATGGTTTTACCAGTAGCCGTAAATCTTTCTTTGATAAACCTCCACCAGTATTCTTCCGTGATTTTATTCAAAAACATCAAATCGCCGAATTTGTAGAGAGGCTTGTCAGATGAAGCAAAAGCTTCCATAAGCATATGCCGCTTACTTCCGTACAAACAATAAGCTGCGTGTTGGTGGGTCTGCCAAAACGACCGGATTTTCTTTTGAAAAGCCAACGGGTTATCAAAGAAGCTGAAATTCTGAAATTCATCGATACAGATGATAATTTTGTAATTTTTTTCTATTGCAATGGTTTCGGGAAGATTCAGAATTTCGTCAGGTTGTTTTTTTATCTCAGACCAGTTGAGTGCAAAGCTGAATTCCTTTTGTGCATCAGGTGAAAACGTTATTTTAGGAGTCCATTGTTTTAAAAATCTTTTCGTGTTGGCAATAAGGTCTTCCATTTTTCCCGAAACTTCTTTGAATATTTTTTCTGACAGAGTTTTATAAAAGTCCTCCTCCGTACGGATATTAAACATATCAAGATAGATAATTTTGATTCTGGAATTTTCTTTTACAATTTCCTCTCCGGTTCTCTTTACCAGGGATGATTTCCCCCACCTTCGCGGTGAAATTAATATGGTATTTATTCCCGAAAGAAAATTTTGCTTCAAATGGTGCAATTCTTCCACCCTGTCCGTAAAATTTCTATCAGTAGCGAGTTTACCAAAAACAAAAGGTGTTTCCATAATCATCTTTTTTTCGCAAAGGTAAGTAATATTATTGTTACTGATAAAAAAGTTACTAACATTTTTGTTACTAACATTTTTGTTACTTATAATACTTTTCGGAAAAATCCCTCTGTTTCATCCACACCTCCCTGATAAATGAGATAACCGGTGCAAGGCTCGTATAAGGTTATTTCGTCGTTCACCGGTGTACGCATCATTATATTCACTTTTTGCAGGTCGCCGGCCTGTCCGAGAATCCAACTCGGTTTTCCAAAGCCTCTCCGGGCAGTATATTTCCGGCAGGAATGATGCCGCGTACCATCATCACGATCGGTATCGCACACAAGCATATACACATAGCACCACAACGTTTGCAACGCCATAAACATATGAATACCTTTGGCACGTGTACACTCGATGGCGGGAAAAGCTCTTTGTTCACGTGTCCCAGGCCGGTTCCCACAAAGATAATTCCCCGATAACCTAAGTTAATAATGGCACCCGGTTCAACAGAGCTCAACCCCCGTTAGTATGAAGCATGTTAATCTTGTCAATAAAATAAGGCAGGATATTCTCATTTCTGTCCACCCACTGCTTGTTTTAATGTTTCTTGATGGAAAAAAATTTTAGGAGCGGGAACTTAAAGCGGCGTCGGGTTCCCATTCTGCTGACAGGAGAGCAGGTGGCAAAGCTGTTTCATTCCTTCGCCGGCGCCCACCTCGAGGAATATGTCTGTATAATGTTCTGTGAGCGGAGAAGGGTTCAGGTTAATTTCGATAATAGTAGCACCCTGCTCTTTGGCCCGTTGTGGTATTGTGTTGGCCGGGTAAACTTCTGCACGGGTACCAATCACCAGCAGCACGTCGGCTTTTTGAACCTCTTCAAAAGCTTTTCGTTTTACTACAGGAGAGAGTTTCTCGTTAAAGAAAACAAAATCGGGTTTGAGTACACCGCGGCAGACAAAACAGGTAGGAGGAAGGAACTTCAAATCGGCATAACTGTAGTCGTATTCCGTTGAACATTTGGTACAGATAAGCCGCCGGTAAGTACCATGCAATTCGATGACATTCCGGCAGCCCGCCTCTTGATGTAAATGATCAATATTTTGAGTTATAACAGACTGAATGTAACCTTGTTGTCCCATAACCGATAAAATATGGTGTGCTATATTAGGTTTAACACTGGTCAGGGGGTCATAAAACACCTTTTTGATAATTTCCCAGGTAAGTTTTGGCTTTTTGTGAAAAAAATCTATGTTGAAATAGTTAGGATCCACCTCTTTCCAGATACCACCTTCGCCGCGGAATGTGGGCAGGCCACTTTCCACAGAAATACCGGCACCTGTAAAAACAACGGTATATTTTGCCTGACGGATAATTTCAGCAGCTTCTTTTATATTTTTTGTTATTCCCAATCCGGTTTCTCTTTAAGATGTTAATGTTTCAGCAACTTTGAGATTGTCACCGTGGTATCCTGGTTAAAGATCAGGGTAAACCCCAGTTTTTTAAACAAGTTTAGCATGGCTTTATTATCGGTGGTAGTTTCGGCGGCCACACGTTTCACACCCACAATATTAGCTATCTGCAGGCAATATTCTGTCAACAGAAAACCAAGGTCATTTCTCTGCCATTGGTCGGCAACCAGCACGGCATACTCGGCCATCTCCAGATCAGGGTCGGCAATAAGGCGCCCCTCGCCAATCATAAGCCGTTTGCCGTCTTGCTCCACCTCAGCGACAATAGCCATTTCACGGTCGTAGTCAATATAGCAAAACTCCGTAGCTATCTCGTGCGATTTAAAATGGAAATCGTAACGAAAGCGATGATAAATGGACTCTTTGGAACAGTTTCCCAGCATCTCCAGCCACAGCGGCTCATCTTCCGGCTTAATGGGACGAAGGATAACCTGCTTTCCGTTGCGTAGTGTTGTGGTTTTTACCAGTCTTTCGGGATAAGGCCTCATGAGCAGATGTCGATAGTCGATAGTTTCTTTCCCGAGCTCATCCGGATCAATCACAATCCGGGCATCCAGAGCAATGACATCTTTTGGGGTAACGAGGAGCGGATTAATGTCCAGCTCTTCAATTTCCGGATAGTCGGCAGCAAGATAAGAGAGGCGGATTAAAGCCTCAATAAGTTTATCAATATTTTTTGGCGGGCTGCCACGATAACCTTTTAACAAGGGATAAATTTTTAACGACTCTATCATTTGCCGTGCCAACCGTTCGTTGAGTGGCGGAAACTCCAGCCGCTGATCTTTGAAGAGTTCCGCTGTAACGCCCCCCATTCCTACCAGCATAACGGTTCCGAAGTTCTCCTCTTTTTTAAAACCGACAATCAATTCAACGGCATTTTTGGTATCGGCCATTTTTTGTACGGTAACCCCATCAATCATCGCGGAAGGCTTGTGGCGATGGACATTCTCGATAAGTTGACGATAGCCACTTCGCAACATATCATCGCCGGCAATATTCAGTAAAACGCCTCCCACATCTGATTTATGGGAAATGTCGGGAGATTGAATTTTTAAAACAACAGGATAGGTTTTATCACGGGCAATTTTGACGGCTTCTTTTTCATTTTTTGCCAACCGGGGATGCGTTACGGAAATACCATAATCGGTGATAAGCATTTTAGAATCATTTTCCGTCAGGATACGATTTTTTGGGAAAACTTCTTTGACATATTTCTTTCGAAGTTTATCCCGGTCGTAGCTAAAAGAAAGTGGTACCTCTTTGGGTGTTTCAAAAAGCATATCCAGTTTGCTTGAATAACGAACCAGCGTCATATAGGCCTGAATAGCCTGTTCGGGTGTAGCATAAACCGGCAACTGTGCTTCATTGAGGATGTTATTACTTTTGTGCATACTTAGCCCGCCCATCCAGGAGGTCATAATGAGTTTGCTGGTTTTTGCAGCCATGTTGACAAGAACACGGGCCGTTGCTTCGGGTTTGGTCATGGCCTGGGGTGTAATAATGACCAAAACAGCATTAATTTGTTCATCTTCCAGGACAATTTCCACTGCTTTTCCAATGCGTGTGGGAGAAGCATCTCCGAGTACATCCACCGGATTGTTGTGTGACCAGTAAGCCGGCAACAGTTTATCCAGCTTTTGAATAACATCATCCGAAAGTTTTATCAAATGTCCCCCCTGGGTTATGAGAGCATCGGTAGCCATGACCCCCGGCCCGCCGGCATTGGTGATAATAGCAAGGCCTGAGCCTTTCGGAATTTTTTTCCGGCCCACCAAATCGCTAAAATCAAAAATATTTCCCATGTTGTAAACACGAGCAAGGCCGGCACGTCGAAGCAGTGCGTCAAAAATATTATCTTTGGTAGCCATGGCACCCGTATGGGAAGAAGCGGCCTGTGCCGATTCGGGAAACCGGCCGGATTTGTAAACAATAATAGGTTTTTTGCGGGCAAAAGCCCGTGCTGCCGAAAGAAAACGGCGTGCATTGCCCAATGTTTCCATATAAAGAATGATAGAATAGGTATTAATATCCTGCCCGAAATAATCAATAAGGTCGCCGAAAGTTACGTCCATGGCATTACCAATGGAAACGAAGAAGGAGAAGCCCACATTGGTTTCCGCTGCCCAGTCAAGCAGTACGGTACCCAGTGCTCCCGACTGTGAGATGAAAGCCATGTGCCCTTTCTTAGGCATACTGCTGGCAAAACTGACGTTCAGGTTCAACCCGGGGACAATGACTCCCATACTGTTAGGCCCCAAAACACGCATATCTAAATATTTCTTCACCCTGCGCTTCAGCTCTTCTTCCAGTGCTTTTCCCTCATCTCCGGTCTCTTTAAATCCGGCCGACATAATAATGATACCATTGATACCGGCCTGTCCACATTGGTCAATCAGATCGGGGACTTCACGTGCCGGCGACATGATAACAGCCAGATTGGGTTTTTTGGGAAGGCTGTCCATACTTGGGTAGCAGGGAATGCCCAGAACGGCTTCGCGTTTAGCATTGACGGGATAAATGACCCCTGAAAAACCACTTTCCATTAAGTTGCGCAAGGTGATTCCACCAATACTTTTTGGATCGTTATCTACGCCAATAAGCACTATGCGCCTTGGTCTGAAAATATTATCAAGTTTTCGAACAGACATAGCTCGTGGTATGTAAAGTTGTCTAATGACGTAAAATGAGAAATCTACAGTTCCTGATTTTAACAAAAATAAACAAAAAAACGGCAATAGAGGTGGTGGTAAAATAAGTCTAACGTTTTACTTCAACTTTGGCTCCCTCAATGATTTCCTCAACCACAGTGGGGTCCAGCAACGTGGAGGTATCGCCGAGGTTGGTTGCATCACCTTCTCCTATTTTACGCAGAATACGCCGCATGATTTTCCCGGAGCGTGTCTTGGGCAACCCATTGACAACCTGAATTATATCAGGTTTGGCAATGGAACCAATGAACTTATTAACTGTTGTCCTGATTTCATTTTCAATGGTTTCCCTCTCGGCATCGGACAATTCGGCACAGATGACGTAAGCATAAATCCCGGAGCCTTTGATTTCGTGAGGATAACCTACTACGGCCGATTCAATCACTTTGGGATGCTGGTTTATGGCATCTTCCACCTCAGCGGTACCGATGCGGTGTCCCGAAACATTGATCACATCATCAATACGTCCAATGATGCGGTAGTATCCTTCTTCATCGCGCTTGGCACCATCGCCGGTAAGATAAAGTCCTTTGAAAGTGGAGAAATAAGTCTGGTGGCAACGTTCGTGATCACCATAAAGTGTACGAATCATACCGGGCCACGGATATTTAATACACAAGATTCCTTCCACAGCATTTCCTTTTAGTTCATTCCCTTCGGGATCCACAAGAACAGGCTGAATGCCGGGAAATGGCAATGTCGCCATACAGGGTTTTGTAGGGGTAAGTCCGGCCAGTGGGGTAATGAGAATTCCACCGGTTTCGGTTTGCCACCAGGTGTCAACAATGGGGCAACGACCTTTGCCTACCAAATCGTGGTACCACCGCCAGGCTTCTTCGTTAATTGGCTCACCAACTGTTCCGAGAACTTTCAGGGAACTCAAATCATGTTTGGTTACCCACTCATCTCCCTGAGCAATCAAAGCACGAATAGCTGTTGGCGCAGTATATATCTGGTTTACCTTATATTTGTCCACAACATCCCAGAACCTTCCTGCATCGGGAAAAGTCGGAATACCTTCAAACATTATGGAGGTAGCTCCCGCGAGCAGTGGTCCGTACACAATGTAAGAGTGACCGGTTACCCAACCAATATCGGCAGTACACCAGTATATATCTCCTTCATCATATTGGAAGACATTCTTAAAGGTATATTCCGCATAAATCATATATCCGGCAGTAGTATGCACCACTCCTTTGGGTTTGCCCGTTGAGCCGGAAGTATAGAGGATAAACAACATATCTTCGGCATCCATGACTTCGGCTTTGTTATCTGTACCAACACCATCAATAGCATCGCTCCACCAGATGTCACGGCCTTCAACCATATTAATTTTTTCACCAGTCCGTTTCAGCACAATGGCATGTTCTATACTCAGGCATCTTTTAAGGGCTTCATCAGTAATGGCTTTTAAAGGAATGGTCCTGGTGCCACGAAAACCACCGTCAGAGGTGATGACCATTTTTGCAGAGGCATCAATTATCCTGTCAGCGAGAGCATTTGCCGAAAAGCCGGCAAAAATAATAGAATGGATAGCCCCTATCCGTGCACAGGCCATCATGGCTATGGCCAACTCGGGAACCATGGGAAGATAAAGCGCTACACGGTCACCTTTACGGATACCTTGTTTGAGCAACGCGTTGGAGAATTCCTTTACTTTGTCAAAAAGCTCACCATAAGTAAACCTAATCTCTTTTTCGTTTGGGTCGTTGGGCTCCCAGATAAGCGCTTCCTGATCCTTACGTAACAGCATGTTGCGCTCAAAGATGTTCTCAGTAATATTCAACTTTCCGTTGACAAACCATTTAACATCCGGAGCCGTAGGGCCATCGAATTTCCAATCGACAACCCGATCCCATTTTTTGTGCCAGTAATGGGCTTCAGCAATACCCGCCCAGAATCCCTCCGGGTCAGTAACGCTCTCTTTGTACTTTTGAAAGTACTCCGCCAGACTTGTAATCTTGTTTACCATAGCATTTATAATTTGTAACTAATCAGTGTGCAAATTAGCAATAATTCCCAAAACGTTTAAACCTTGTCTGATTATTTTTAATCACGAGATCGCTTTGGGCAGGTTTATATGACCCATCTCTTTGCCTGAACGTCCGGCCTTATGCCGGGAATATTACTTCACACGCCGAAACGGTCTTTCAATGAAAAACTATTTCCGGGTCGGCGTATTCGCAAAGACGGAGCTTTGTATTTAAAACCTATTGGTATCAGATGAATTTATATTTTGTCCGTAACTTCAATCCCTAATGCCGAAAACAGGGTTTGAAGGTCCTCTTCGAGGTCAATGAGGTTAATAACAATCTGATCGACTCGTTGATTGATAAGCCAGGCTGCCAATTTAATGGCTTTCCCTCTCTGCCCCTGAGCCACAGGATTTCTAACGGATTCATTCCTCCTTGTCTCCCCGTTGGTATCAACTTCTCTTATCTCAATCCAGACGGATTTCCCAAATGTTTTGGCAATATTTTTTTTACTTTCATCAAGGAGAATGGCCACTTTTGTAAATGGTTTATGTTCCGGTTCGTAATGAATGGTAATAATCGATAAGTTTGGAATTTGCCGGTACAGTTTCTGTTCAATTTTATCCACGAGCAAGTGCGCACTTTGTATATTTTTCTCCTTAACCTGCAATACAATGTCGGCAATGAGTACGCTGCCTGATCTTCGAATAAAAAGCCGTTCGGATTTCACCACATCGGGAAAGCCATCAATAACCGAACGGGCTTTTCTAAGTGTTTGAGTGTCCACCGAAGCATCCAACAGGGATAAAACGGCATCGCGGAGGATCTCATAGGCACCGTAAAAAATCATCAGAACAATAATAACAACAGCCACTTCCTGGGCATAAGGGATGGAAAAATGATAACCTGAAATTCCGGCAATAACTACCCCACTGGCGCCTATATCGCCAAGCCAGTTAAGTGCATCGGCTCTTACACCCGGAGAATCTAACCGGCGGGCTGCCTTTCGCTCAAAAAAGTAAAAAACAAATTCTAAAACAATCAGTATCACCATGAAAGACAAGGTTTCCCAAATATTTTCAGGAGCTTTGATTCCTCCGCTAAAAAGGACAGTGCGTATAATCTCATATCCAGCCAGCACTATGGCAAAGCTTCCCAACGTAGCGGCCATGTCTTCCAGTTTATTCATGCCGAAAGGAAACCGTCTGGACTTATGACCTGCATAACGCAACGCCATAAATACCAGAAATGCACCAAAGACATCAGATATACTATGGATACCATCCGCTGTAACAATAGTGGCGCCAACCCACCAACCCCAAAAAAGTTTAGCAGCTGAGAAAAACAGATTGAGCAGGATGGAAGCAACCAACCAACTCTCTCTTTCCCGTTCTTTTTTAAACCAAAGCATAAAAATCTTATTTCTGCAAATTTAAGAAAAAGGGAAACCTGCCCAAGAGAAAAAACAGGCCTGAATACAAGTACGGCATAGCCAAATAAATATTTCAATAACTCGATAAAACCGATGCTTGCCATAATAATGGCGAGAAAGGATAAAACAAGCGGTTTCATTAGTTCACGACTTCTCAAAACAACCACAAAAAAACCCGATAAAATTTATCGGGTTTTTTTGTTAGATAATCTTCAAACTTTTCACACAAAAAGAGCATAAAACTAACTGATTTTGGGACCGGCATAAACCAGGCGCTGACCTTCCGGATTATCGGTAAAATGCTTGAAGTTGTTGATAAACTTTTTAGCAAGACTGACAGCGGCTTCGTCCCAGTCTTTGGGATGTTTCCACAAATTGCGGGGGTTTAAAATTTTACTGTCAATACCGTTAAGTGCTTTGGGAATTTGGAGGTTGAAATAGGGCACTGTTTCAAATTCAGCTTTTTCGATACTTCCGTCAAGAATAGCATCAATAATTTTACGTGTTGCAGGCAGGTCAATACGTTTGCCAACGCCATAAGCGCCACCAATCCAACCGGTATTAACGAGATAAGCTTCCGAGTTGTTTTGTTCCATTTTACGGAGCAATTCTTCGGCATATTTAGTAGGATGCAGCAGCAGAAAAGCTGCGCCAAAACAGGCCGAAAACGAGGGCTGTGGTTCGGTAATTCCACGTTCGGTACCGGCAATTTTAGCTGTATATCCACTTAGAAAATGATATTTGGTTTGGTCGCGTGATAGTTTAGACACGGGAGGAAGCACTCCGAAAGCATCGGCAGTGAGGAAAATTACTTTTTTGGCATGGCCGGCTTTTGAAACAGGTTTTACAATGTTTTCGATGTGGTAGATAGGATAGGAAACTCTTGTGTTTTGAGTTTTCGAACTACTTGAAAAGTCAATGTGCCCTTTTTCATTAATAACAACATTTTCGAGCAATGCATCACGACGGATGGCGTTCCATATATCTGGTTCGCGTTCTTTATCCAGGTCGATAACTTTGGCATAGCATCCGCCCTCAAAGTTAAAAATTCCGTCGTCGTCCCAGCCGTGTTCGTCGTCACCGATGAGTAAACGTTTGGGATCGGTAGAAAGTGTTGTTTTTCCCGTACCCGAAAGGCCGAAGAAAATGGCTACATCTTTCATGTCTTTACTCACATTTGCCGAGCAATGCATTGCGGCAATACCTTTTAAGGGAAGGTAATAGTTCATAATGGAAAAAAAGCCTTTTTTTATTTCACCACCATACCATGTGCCGCCCACGACGGCTCTTTTTTCTTTTAGGTTAAAAACGGTGAAAACCTCCGAATTCATTCCCATTTCTTTCCAGCGGGGATTGCTGGTACGACAAGCGTTCAGCATTACAAAGTCGGGTTCGAAATTTTCGAGTTCTTCATCGGTAGGCCTGATAAACATATTTTTTACAAAATGTGCCATCCAGGCAATCTCGGTAACCACCCTTATACGAATGCGCGTATTTTCGTTGGCACCGGCATAACCGTCCTGCACATAAAGTGTTTTGCCGGAGAGTTGTCCGGCGCTTAAATCATAAAGATATTCCCAGTTTTCTTCCGAAAGAGGTTTGTTATCGGACGAAGTTCTCAGTTCATTTCGCCACCAGATATTGTGTTTTGATGTTTCTTCTTCCACAATATATTTATCTTTGGGCGAGCGACCTGTGAATATTCCCGTATCAACGGTAACCGCATCTTGGTCGGTAACAATACCTTGTGAATAACCTTCATTATGAGAGTCAATTTCGTGTTTAAACAACTCGTCGTACGACAAGTTATAGTTTAACCCGGCAACATTGGAAATTCCATAATCTTTCAATACTGCAAGAATTTTGTCCATTTTTTTTTGCATATCTAATCTATAATTGAATTGTTAATAATTATTTTTGGGATGCAAGGTATAAAAAAAATTAGTTACTAAAGTTTCGAACTTCATAACATAATGAATAATAGGGCGTAAAATTCAAAAGAGAGCCAAAGCTGGATTATAAAATAACGTTAAAGACTGTATTACAGTATATTACAAGACTTCTGCTATTTTAATTCAGCATTCATTTATACAACATGAGTTAACGGTATAATTTTGAGTTTTTCTAAAGGAGACTTCTAATTGCGGTTGAAGCACCAACTCCTCATAAACTGTCATAAAATCAATTCCGGCTGATTTGACAAATGAAATTAACAATGCCATAAATATCGCGGTTAAATCAACTACTAAATTCTCTTCCACTGATGCCTGCGATATTGGCCCGAATAGCTCGCCAATAGTTATTCCACAATTAGTCAGAAAATATCCGGTTCGATGCTTGCAAAATTTTGAATGATAGGAGTCCCGCCAGTATAGGCGGGATAAATAATACTCAAAGCGAGCGTAACAGCCTGTCCCGATTGAATCGGGAAAGAAATTGACGTTTTCTTGAAGGTTGTTTAAGAGTTATTCCAGTTAAGACGAAAGCCTGTGGGTAATCATTTTGGAGCACCCGGCTACTTTGTGAATACAATAGGAATGGATGATAGAATGATAAAGCGGTATGTGAGATATCAATATGACTACAAGATACAAAAAAACTTGCACTTACAGATTGGCATTACCCAATTAAGTTATTGACATCTAATTGCTTATAACTTTATCGGCAAACCCTATTTATTTTTTGCCTTAGCGCTTAATTTGGATTTAACCATCTGTGACAAAACCGCCTTCATTTGTTGAAGCTCCTTGCCATAACCGGCCCAGTCGTTTTTCTTTAAATAGTTCAGGGCTTTGTTATAATGCTCAAGAGCTTTTTGTGCCTGACTTGAAAAAACAGACGTTCCTATTATCTGTTGCGGTATGGAAAGTTGTCTGGATGTGGTATCCTGACCAACAGGGATATTAAAGACAGCTTTCAGGGCTTCATTCAAAGTCCTTCTCATTTCAATCTTCTCTTTATAAGCCACGATAACCCTTTTCAGTTCAGGAATTTGTCCTTGTTCCGATTGCAGGTAAACCGGCTCCACGTAAAGAAATGAATTTTTTATGGGAATCACCAGTTGGTTGCCTTTGATCACCTGCGACCCTTGCTGTCCCCAGAGGGTTAGCTCTGAAGATATGTCAGGTTTCTGGTTAATTCGCGCTTCGATTTGCATGGGCCCGTATATCAGCTTATCTTTCGGAAGGGTATAAACAAACAGATCACCATAATGAGGGGCATCGCTACGGGCACATATCCAGGCTACCATGTTGTCCTTGCCCGAAGGGGTCAGTGGCAGCATCAAAATGAACTCCTCCTTTTTGGTTTTCGGTAACCGCATAATAATATAATAGGGAAACATTTTCTGCTGTTCGTCGCTGTATATTTCGTTAGGAACTGCCCAGTAATCTTCCTGATTATAAAAGACTTTAGGATCGGTCATGTGATACACATTATACATTTTCGTCTGAATACTAAACAAATCAGTAGGATACCGGATATGTACTTTCAGGAAATCGGGCATAGCGCTAAAAGGCTTAAAAAGCTTGGGATAGGTCTTTTCGAAAGTCCGAATCAAAGGATCCTTAGGATTAATAACATAAAAGGAAACATTCCCGTTGTAAGCATTAATTACTACTTTCACGGAGTTATTAATATAATTTATTCCTCTTTCGATGGGATTTTGAAAAACAGGTTCCGAGTAGGGAAACATATTACTCGTGGTGTAAGCATCATGTATCCAATAGAGGTTGCCATCCTTGCCCACCACCGGATAAGGCTGACTGTCAAAGGAGAGGAACGGCGCAAGTATTTTGTCGCGTTGCCTGATGTTCCTGTAAAACATAATGCGGCTTTGGTCAGTAATGTAGCCGGTAAGAAGAATTTTTATATCTGAAAGCTTCCAGGAGAAAACCAGTCGCCTGAAAAGGGACGAAATTCGCACCCCTCCTTTGCCCTTGTAACTGGTATAAACATTCTGATTGCCCTTCGGGTAATCAAATTCTTTGGCTTTTGTGTTTACCAGGACATATTGGCTTGTTTCTTCGCCATAATAGATTGCCATTTGCTTAAGCTTCAAGGGTACGGATGCTGCCGGAGGAATATCTTTTATAATAAGTTCCGGCATGCCGTTGGGCGTAATTTTATTTACAGGGCTCATTACAATACCGTATCCGTGGGTATAAATCAAATGGTCATTTACCCAGGTTTGCGCACGGGCAGGGATTTCCGATACGGGTAACTCTCTGGCTGCCAGGGCAACCTCAGTGTATTTTTTAAAATGATAACGATCAACCTGTACACTACTAAAATCATAATACAAACGTATTTCCTGCAACTGTTTGTAGGTTTGTATTAAGGGTCTGCGATCCCACAAACGAATGTTTTCAATGGTACGATGATTTTTCAGAATGTCTTTATAAGTTATGTTCTGAGAAACGGGGAAAGGTTTCACCTTAATTTTGTTAAGGCCATAAGCATCCCTCGTCAGTTTGATATTATTCAAAATATAAGGGGTTTCTTTCTTCAGCTCATTTGGCTTTACGATATATTGTTCGATGAGGCTGGGATAAATCCAGACGAAACCGACCCATATCAAAGCCCAGGCTCCAACAGTATAAAGAAGAAGCTTCCGCTTTCTGTAATAAGGGTATAAAAACAACAGAAGAGAAACCAGCAAAGAAAAAACAAATATGACACGATAAGCGGGAATCTGAGCATATACATCCATATAGGATGGGCCGTAAGCTACTCCGTGCGAAGAGAATAAGATGTTGTATAGCTTAATGAGAAAAAGGGCGGAAATACCCAGACCAAAAAAAGCAGAAAGCTGAATCATATGGTCTTTTGCTTTCCCGGAAATACGAAACCTGTTTTCCTGGTAACCAAAAGCATTGTCAAGATAATATGAGAACAGAACTACTGCAAAAGTGAGCGCTACCATAAAGAGATACCATCCCACAATAAACTGATATATAGGGAGTTTGAAAATATAAAATCCGACATCTTTTCCCAGAATGGGTTCTTTTATTCCAAAGGAGGTAGGATGGATAAATTGTAAGAAACTGTTCCAGTGGCCGGAAGCAGAGGAGCCCATAACAATGGCAAAAAACAAAATAACTGCTGCCCAGAACCAGAGAACTGCCTTCCCTTTGTACAAGGGTAGAATAAGTGCCCGCGGATCATCTTCCCGAAGAAAGTTGTTACCTCCCCTGCTCAGACTTCCTCTCCGGTATGCCAAACGAACGTGAATGGAGGCAAACACTGCAAAAAGAATAAAGAACAAGAGAAAAGAGATAATCTGAGCCAGAAGCATGGTGTCGAATACTGAACCGTATCCCATATTTCTAAACCAAAGCCAGTCTCCGTAATAATCAACAAACAGGCCGAATAAATAAAGAAAGGCCAAAAAGATGACAGCCAGAATTATCCAATTTTTTAATTTTTTCATGATGTGTGCTTTTACAATATAATTTTTTCGTAAAACAGGTTGATTCTACAAAAGCCAAAAGTAAACAAAAAAAGCTTTCTTTTCAGCATAGTGTTCATCGAAATAATTCGGGAAAAAACCAGGTCACAAATAGGATAAATTGCCAGGTTATATTAAAGGCTTTCTCTTAATGCCAAACACAAAATATTATTTAGCCCTTTTTCAAAGAATTTTTTTTGGAAAATAAAAAAAAGCTTATTTTTGCCGCTCTTACCCAAAAGGGTACCATAGCTCAGTTGGTAGAGCAACGGACTGAAAATCCGTGTGTCCCTGGTTCAATTCCAGGTGGTACCACTCCAAAAGGAGAGTGAAACCCTGATAGTCAATGACTTTTCAGGGTTTTTTATTTGCCTCATTTAAACCTTATCCAAACTTTTCTCAAAGGGGGCAAACAAACAGACCTTTCAGTATTAAAACTTCCGCTTCCGGCGTTGGGAAGTGAATAACATAACTGTAATTAATATTCCCAGCGTAGTGACTAACGCATTGATAAGGATATGCGAAAGTGTATTGAAAAAATCATGCAGGCTAAAGACTTCGAGAAAAGTCAGCAGGATCTGATGAAAAAATACCAGTGTGAATGTGTATTTCAGAAAACCGGTTACCCCCAACTTTGACAGCCCTGGTTCTTCTCCTTTGGTATGCTCCAGTGTCGGGAAATAGAATTTTATTACCCCCGGACGGGCAAAAGCCATAAAGACCACGGCGGCAGCATGTAAACCCAGCGTATTTTCAAAGAAATCAATACTTAGTCCGGTGATGAAGGCGAGCAACAGCAGCAGGCTTTTGTTAGTGTCAAATGGTAGCAGCAGGATAAAAAGCAGGTAAACATAAGGAATGACATAACCGCCAAACTGCACAGTATCAAGTACCAGCACCTGAAACAGTATCAGAAGGACAAAACGGATAATATTTTTTACATAAGCATTATTCATTTTTGACCTCCTCCAGCAATTTCATCTTTTCTTTCTTTTCCAGACTCTTGATGATGTAAACATAATGCAGACTATTGAAGTCGGTGCTAAATTGCAATCCGGCCTTGTTCAGGTTGTGATTTTTGCTTTTTTCAAAATCATAGACAGTGCCTATGTTCAATCCGGCAGGAAAAATAAACGAATTACCACTCGTGATAATGGTATCGCCAGTATTGAGCTGAATATGTGCCGGGATATCAACGACTTCACCGAGCCGCCCTTGCTTTTCGCCCCAAACCACGTTCACAAGCTGGTTATCTTTCTTTATACGTGCACTGATATGGGCGTGGGTGTTCAGCAGAGACATGGCCAGAGAATAATTTTGAGAAACACCAATGATAATGCCCGCTATTCCTTTGTCCGACAATATCCCCATCTCTTTTTGGACTCCCTGTTTTTTCCCTTTGTTTAGTACAATATAATTGTTGACATGGTTCATCGTGTTGCGGATGACAACGGCCGGGATATATTGATAAGAGGAGTCTTCCTTCTCACGGTAACTACTATCCGGAGCAAGGGTATTCGTTAAAAGCATATTAAACAGTCGACCATTTTCTTTCAAAAGTAGCCGGTTTTTTTCTTTCAGGTCAAAATAAGCAGCCATTTTGTGGTAAGTATTAAATACATCACCACTAATATCGCTGGCAGCATTAAAACTTAGCATACGCTGATACGAAAAGCTATTCATCAGCATCACAAAAGATATGATTTCCAGTATGATAAACAGACTGAAAAACTGATGCTTCAGAAAAAAGGTCAGCAGGTTACGCATGCAATAATAACAAATTAGCTTACTTTATCAGGAAAGTAAATTTCTCAAAGTTCTTCAGGGCAATACCCGTTCCGCGAGCCACGGCACGCAAAGGGTCTTCGGCAACATGAATGGGTAAATGTGTCTTTTGATGAATCCGTTTGTCAAGACCACGCAGTAGCGAGCCGCCACCGGCAAGGTAAATTCCGGTACGAAAAATGTCGGCAGAAAGTTCGGGAGGTGTATTCTCCAAAGCGTGCAACACGGCTGCTTCCACTTTTGATATAGATTTGTCGAGGCAGGTGGCTATTTCTTTGTAGTTCACTATTATCTCTTTTGGAATACCGGTAAGCATGTCGCGCCCGTGAACGGCGTAGTCATCCGGAGGATTTTCGAGATCGGTAAGGGCAGCACCTACCTCTATTTTGATACGTTCGGAAGTACGTTCACCAATAGTGATGTTATGCTGCTTACGCATATACTCTTCAATGTCAGCATTAAAATCATCGCCGGCAATACGGATGGAAGTGTTGTTCACAATACCGCCGAGGGCAATTACGGCAATTTCACTGGTACCGCCTCCGATGTCGATAATCATGTTGCCGGTAGGCTCCAGCACATCGATACCGATACCAATGGCAGCAGCCATAGGTTCGTGAATCAGTTTAATCTCTTTGGCACCAGCCTGTTCTGCCGAATCTTTCACTGCACGCTCCTCCACTTCGGTAATCCCCGAAGGAATACAAATCACCATTTTCAATGCCGGAGGAAACAATGAACCTTTTATGCCAATCATCTTAATCATTTCCCGGATCATATATTCGGCTGACTGGAAATCGGCAATAACGCCATCCCGCAAAGGCCTGATAGTCTTTATATTGTCGTGTGTTTTACCATGCATCATCATGGCCTTTTTTCCC
>ENA-ORDP01000846-ORDP01000846.1-marine-sediment-metagenome-genome-assembly--contig:-NODE-846-length-18498-cov-6.067180_pt1 | contig 18498 bp, 18 predicted proteins | sample MGYA00248627_ERZ508539 | MGnify/ENA primary metagenome ERZ508539 (study PRJEB26208, sample SAMN05571518) | marine sediment metagenome | biome: deep sea; feature: Hydrothermal vent; material... | reverse complement strand
CCTGCTCGGGCTTGTTCATGATCTTGGGGACGATCAGCGCCGCCATGATCCCGAGAATGACCACCACCACCATGATCTCGATGAGGGTGAAGCCACGCTGGCGGGCGCGGGGCGGCGGGAGGCGGAACGGTAGCGGAACGGAGCGTTTCATCGGATTACACGGTACCTGTAAGTCCGGGTCTGCGCCATTCTATCAGCAAGCACCGGCGCGCCGGTAGTCGGTGGCATACGGCCGGGCCCGACGCTCATGCACCGATCATGGGGACTCCGGTCCCATCCAGCCGTAGCCTGGATGCAGGCCGAAGGCCGAAATCCGGGGGTCGTGTCGAGAATTCAAGGGGTCAGAGTACTTGAAAATCTCAGGAGTGGTTCAAGGATCTAGGGTACTGGAAATTTTCAAGTACTCTGACCCCTTGAATTCTTCTTGAATTCTCGGCCGGGCGAGCCCGGCCCTACGGGTGGATGGGGGCGTGTTTTGCGGTAGGGCGGGGCTTGCCCCGCCGACGGCGTTGGATGATCCCTTGAACCTTCGCTTAGAACGAGCCCCAGCTCCCGCGGCGGCGCAGGCGCAGGCGTGGCAGGATCAGGCCGAGCAGGAGGCCTGTGAACAGCACGCCGGCGCCGGCCAGGAACCAGTCGCGCTTGCTGCGGTCCTTGAGCATCTCATTTTCCTGGTGCAGCGCCTGCAACTCGCGTCCCTGGGCGAGGGTCTGGGCCTTGAGGTCCTTGTTCTCACGATCGAGCGCCAGCGAGCTGCCCGCCACGCGGCGGATGCGTTCGATCTCAGCGGCGAGGGTTTGTTTGTCCTGTTCCAGCCTAGCGAGCCGCCGGGCCTGCGTACTCGCCCTGGAGCCGAGCGCGATACCTCGTTTCTTGAGGCGGGCGTCCTCGATCTCCAGCTTTGCGATCTTCTGCTCGGCGGCGGTGAGCCGCTTGCGGGCGCTCGGGGTCTGCATGAGGAAACGGGTCAGCACCCATCCCACGGTGCCGTTCTGGGTGCGGACTTGGCTGTAGCCGGTGCCCTTGGAGGTCTGCAGGACCTCCAAGGACGTGCCGCTCGGCAGCATGCGCAGGATGCGGTGCTGGAGGCTTTGCCCCGAACGCAGCGGCAGTTCCAGGCGATCGCTGATGTACTGCACGGTCGGGGCGGCGGCGGCCGCAGTCATGACCAACAGCAGCGCCGTTGCGATCAGGTGCCTCGTCATGCCTCGCGCGCCTGCCCTTTGGGAACGGAATGTGCGGTCCCCGGGAGCCGGCGTGCGTCCCCGAGAGTCGGTCATGCATGATACGCGATCGCCGGGGCGGGTTCCAGGATGCGGTAGAGTTCAAGGGAGTTCAAGGGGTCAGAGTACTTGAAAATCTCAGGGGTGGTTCAAGGATCCAGATGTACTGGAATTTTCAAGTACTCTGACCCCTTGAACTCCCCACCGTCGTCGGCGGGCCAAGGCCCGCCCTACAGAGGATTGAATCAGGTGGAGAGAAAAAAATGCGGCGGGACCCCGGCCGGGGCCGGGACACCGCCGCGAACGGGCTCGCTTTAAAACTTCACTTGGGCCCAGAGACCCACTTCGTTGTAGTTGATGTTGTCGTAGTTGTATGTGGTTTCGTTCTTGACGTAGCCGCCGGGCGTGTTGCTGGTCTTCCAGGAGCCGTTGTTCTGCTTCTCGTGCTTGAAGGCCAGCGCCAGGACGACGTTCTTGTAGGCTTGATACTGTGCGCCGACGTTGAAGTAGTAATCCGTCAGGCCCGGCTGCCGGTCCTGGCTCGGCTTGGCGTAGTCGAAACGCGCGAACAGCGTGATGTGGCGCATCGGCGAGACCGAGCCCCACGCCGAGATCCCGTAGGCGCGGTCGCCGGCGGAGCTTGTCACCTGGCCCCAGTCATAGGCCTTGAAGTACTCGAAGCCGACCCGGTAGGCGGGCTGCACGTAGGCGGCGACCAAGTCGAGTCGGGTCGCGGTGTGCTGGGTCGCGGTTCCGCTCGTGTTCTTGCCGAGTTTGCCGACGTAGCCGCCCACTCCGAGGTTCAGTCCGGGCAGCGGCACGATGCCGACGCGGCCCGCGAAGTCCACGGTCTTGGAACGCGTGGGATGGTGATAACCACCGCCGTCCACGGCGGAGAACGCGTAGCTGAACATGCCCTTCTTGCCGAGCAGGTGTGCACCCCAGTCCGCGGAGTTGCCGAACTTCAGGCGGTCGATCAGGGTGTTCTCCACGTAGCGGAAGCCGTAGAGATGCTCGTCATAAGGGATCCAGGGCATGTCGGCGGAGCCCAGGCGCACGGTGGCGAGCGGTGAGAACTTCGCTTGGATGTAGGCCTTCTTCACGAAGAGCTGCGTATTCTTGTCGGTGCTGCTGTAGTTGAAGTCGGTGGTCAGGTTCACCGACCAGATGTCGTTGTAGCGGTGTCCGAGACTGAAATAGAAGCGCTTGACGTCCGTGCCGATCCCGCTCTTCGAGAGTTCGTGACCGTTGCCCGTCAGGTGTTTATAGGTCAGGTCGCCGTACATCTTTCCGCCGACCGTGGTCCTGCCGTCCTGGCTGGTGTAGCCGGCCATGGCGTTCGTGCTCAAGGTGCCGAGCGCGGCCAGTGTGGCCGCCATCATCAGATTCTCGGTGCCGGTTACAGATACCGTGTCGAGATGGATTCTGGCACCATACAAACGTGAGGCACGGGCCTTGATATATCCACCCTCGATCTGAATTTCGGCACCCATGGCTTCCAGCCCCTTGATGTGCAGATTGACCGGCCGGGAGCCAATGGCGCAACCGCCAGGCAGGGAGACTTCGGCTTCACCAAAGCGGGATAGTAGCGGTCCGAGTACCAGGATTGAGGCACGCATGGTTTTCACCAGGTCATAGGGTGCACGTGCCGAGACCTCCTTCCCGGCACTGGCAGTGACTCCCATATATTCATCCACTTCCAGGGCTACACCCATTTGCCCAAGCAATTCATTGGTGGTGGTGATATCGTGTAAATGGGGGATATTACCGACACTGAGTGGTTCCTCAGTCAACAGGCAGGAAATCAAAACCGGCAGGGCGGCATTTTTGGCACCGGAAACACGGATTGACCCATGCAGAGGATTGCCGCCATTGACGAGAAGTTTATCCATGAAAAAGCCTGTTGCTGTGATTAAGCGCCAGATGTGGCGTGAGTACGTAGTATAAACCTTGGGCAGGAATGCGAACAGCGGGCCATGGCTAATCTGCTCATGCATCGGTTGCATTCTGCCAGTTGTTTCGTATCCACACAGTGTCAGGAGGCCGCTCGAGAATGGGAACCGTAGCGAGGGGAGCGGATTTGAGGTCAATTTTGTTGCCTGATTTGAGATGAATACTGGTTGTATTTAACGAGAATCAGGGAGAAATTGGACCAAATTCTGCTTATCCGCAGTAGGTTCTCTATTCTCGGGCAGCCTCCTTGGGGTTACGGGTATTCCCCATGCTTAATATTTGCTCGAGTCGGGCAAAATCTGCGGGTGAAAGTTGTTCAGGGCGTAGCATCGGATCGATGCCAGCACTTGCAAACATCGGTTCAGTTATCAGGGTTTTCAGGCAGTTACGCAGGGTTTTGCGACGCTGCGAGAAAGCGGTCAGGACTAGCTTGCGGTAGGTTTGAGGGTTGGAAATGGCAAATCGTGGCTCGGTCAACGGCTGAATTCGGATGACGGAAGAATGGACCCGTGGCGGTGGCGTGAAAGCACCGGGTGGAACGGTAAGCAACGACTCTACATCTGCCAGCCATTGCACCATGATGGATAATCTGCCGTATTGACGGCTGCCAGGCGGGCTGGTCATACGGTCTGCGACTTCCTTTTGCACCATGAAGACCAGATCACCGATATGTGCCCCGTAGTCGAGCAGCTTGAGGATCAGCGGGGAGGCAATGTTGTAGGGTAGGTTACCGACAATACGCAGCGCTCTGTGGTCGCTTAGCAGCGGAGAAAAATCAAAGTTCATCACATCTGCATGATGTACCACCAGCCGTGGCTCCCGCAATGCTTGTTGTTGCCAACGTGCTGCCAGCGTATTGTCGAGTTCGATGATTTGCAGTTGTTTGACGCGTCCCAGCAAAGGCAGGGTCAAGGCACCTCGGCCGGGGCCAATTTCAAGCAATGTTTCTGTAGCATGTGGGTGGATATGGTCGATGATTCGTTCCACCCATATGGGGTCAACGAGAAAATGCTGGCCCAGGGATTTGCGTGGTCGGTGCCAATTCACAGTGAACGCCGGAGGGCCATATTGATGGCCTGTTGTAGCGCTGCCTGTAGGCTTTCGGTATGGGCCTGACCATGGCCGGCCAGATCCAGGGCCGTGCCGTGATCGACTGAGGTACGGATTATCGGCAGGCCCAGGGTGACATTGACAGCACGGCCGAAACCATAGTATTTTAAGATGGTCAAACCCTGGTCGTGATACATGGCCAGAAAGGCATCGGTGGCTTCGATTACCGGTGGTGTGAAGGCGCTATCAGCCGGTAGAGGGCCGGTCAGTCGCATCCCGCCGGAACGCAGGCTCTCCAGCACCGGACTGATAATTTCCTGTTCCTCATTGCCGAGGTGGCCGCCTTCGCCAGCATGTGGGTTCAAGCCGGTGACGGTAATACGCGGTCGTTTCAGCCCATAGTGGTGCCGCAGGGCAGTTTCCAGGATGGGCAGCACCTGACGCAATCGGGATTGCGTGATCTGATCGGGCACCTGGCGCAAAGACAGATGGGTGGTTGCCAGCGCAACACGCAAGGTACCAGCCGTCAGCATCATCACTGGCAGTGGTGCCTGGCAGGCACGGGCCAGGTATTCGGTATGGCCGGTAAAGGGAATTCCGGCATCATTGATGACTCCTTTGTGAACTGGCCCGGTGACCAGTGCCTGATAACGTCCATTCAGGGTACCGTATATGCCTTCGTCGAGCAGCTTAAGTACATACGGGACGTTGTCTGGATTGAGCTGACCAGCTACCACCGGGGTGATCAGGGGTTGGTCGACTACAGTCAGGCAGCCGGGCTCGTGTGCTTGCCCGGAAAATGGTTCAAGTTGCACCGAGTAGCCGATTTGGGCTGCGCGGGCTGCGAGCAATTCAATATTGCCGAGCACTGCCAGTTTGCAGTCAAGTTGCAGGCCTGCGATGGCCAATGCTATATCGGGACCGATACCGGCCGGTTCACCAGTGCTTAATGCCAGGGTGATTGCGGTCATAGCGTGATTGGTGTCGGTTAATAGGGTACTTTCAGAGCAGGCCGTGAGCCGCCCCACCGCCGGTAAATTTGCTGAGCAGTTCGAAAATATTGAGTGGAGTGTCATTGAGTTGCAGTTTTGAATCCTGTATCTGCAAGTGGCTACTGAAACGGCCATCGCTCTGCTGGACGAACATTTTTGCACTGAGCAGTGCGTTAATACGCCCGGGTAGGGCCCGGTCCAGGATTTGTTGTAGTTGCTGTGGTGTTAGGTCTCTGATTTTACCTTGTTGTTGCAGTAGTAGAATTTCCGCACGCAGTTTCTCGACCATCGCGGCTTCAAGCAGAGTGCGTGGTAAGGTCACCGAGGCATCGGCTTTAAGGGCGGCAAACAGGGCTAGGGGGCTGATTGCTGTGAGTTTTTGGGGCTCCAGTTGTAGCTTAAGCTGACCTTCCAGCATGCCGTTGTCGGTTGCCATCCGGAGCTGTGCTTTGATGTGTGGAGGGTACTTTCTGAAGGTATCCAGTAGTGAGGGTGATGCAGGGGGTGGCGTAGTTGCTGAAAAGAGTGGTTCCAGTGACTTGGAAGAGAGGGTAAATTGGGCGGGGCCGAACTGCTGCTGCTTCCAGTTTGCTGTATTGAAACCGGCCCGCAAGGATAGTGCCTGGTCTGCACGGGTGGTGGGGCCTTGTATCTTGACGAAAAATTGCTTGAGAACGGTTGCTGCAGAATCGGTAGCCTGCATCTTCACGGTATCGGCAGTTAACTGAAAATTTTCCGGACTGCGCCAGCCTTTCAGCGTAAAACTGAAACGGCTACGGATATTTTCCAGAATGACAGTTTTTCCGGGGCCGGAAATATCAAGTTTCGGGCTCTCAAGTTGCCCGGTGAGCTGTTGCCGGAGTTGCAGATATTGGACATTTCCGGAAACCTGTTGCCAACGCAGGCTGCCACCTTTGCTGGATTGAATCATGCTTTTGTCTAGCTGGAATGTCGTATCGGCATCAGCATTGATTTTGACCCGGGTTACCGCATTCCCGGTTACCGAGTAACCAGCAATCGGGATGCCAGGTGCTGATTGTTGTTGTAACTGCAAACGGCTATAAACAATCGCCTGTACGGGACGGACGGCCAGGGGATCGGTGCGCAAACGATCGATGGTGGAACGCCATGGCAAGGGCCCGTGTTGCAATAAACTGTCGATCTTGAGTGTGGCTTTACGCTGCGGATCAAAGAAGATGGTGGTACTGGTGGCGGTAAACCAGCCACGTTGATAACGTTGCTGCGTGATCGTTAGATGGTGGCTGATGGCAAATTGCTGTAGTCCGCTAGCATAGATCTTCTCTGCTTGAAGTCCGAACCAATAGCTGGCGCCAGCCATCGCGGCAGCCGTCAGTAGCAGAATGGCCAGTAGCCACGTCAATAACTTTTTCATAGCGGTGGATTATTCCAGGTGATTGTGTGTGCCATCGCAAAATGGTGGATTTGCAGATTGCTTGCAACCACACAAAGCAACCATTCCGGCTTCTGTGGTTTCAAACTGCAGCGGCAGGATGTCGGTACCGGCGTGGCTGCCATCACAAAATGGCTGATTCATCGAACGACCACATCGGCACCACCAATAGCTGCCAGCAGCGAGATCCATACTACAGGGTGACTTTTGTGCAACGGTAGACTTGGTCAATTTCAGGTTCCCCCGGATGGTCAATATCGCGTACCCCATGATACCGATATTTTGTTGCTACCGGTAGTCGACTCTAAATCCACCATAACCTTCTACATCACAGCACAAAGAGCTGTAATCCTGGTGTATAGGAAGAATAAAGCCCATATCACCAGCCAGTCAAACTGTGATTCGCCTATCACCAGTGATTCGTGCCGCCCATTTAGCCAGCCTACAGCATCACAACCGGCCTGAATTTCTCTATGATCCACGAAAATCTGCTCATGCGATCACTTTCTCTCTCTTTGTTTTTTATTAGGCAAGCCGTGTTCCTGCGCGACATTATGGCTCAGCATTTCAAGTCAAACAATCGGTTCTGGACCTCAGTCAAACAGGTCGGCTGGCGGTGCCCGGCTTTCGGGCAGCAGTGAGCACGCTGGGGTTTCGGTTTTGACCTTCAGGTGATCGAGGATCTTCTGGATCACCACGGGATCCTCGATGCAGGCAATGACTTTTGTGGTGCCACCGCATTCACAACATGTCTTGATATGATGTGAAAGGATTCACGAATGCCGCGAAGCACAAGGATGTGCGAGAGCGGCCGATATTGAACACCCGTTTGAGTCGCTGCGCCCAGGTCATCGAGGCGTGCCGTTCGGCAGGGGTTGGCGGTTCGCCGGACACGTTGGCCTTGCCAGCTTTGCGACCCCATCATCGAACGGCTGGTTGCAGGCCGGTAGCGTCTGAAGCCAGATAACTGCTTTTGGCATCTCGTTCCAGAAGACCTTACCGTTCCAGGTAACGGCCAACACGGTTGGCGATGGAGTGCGCCAGTTGGGCAAGCTCAGCACTGGTCGGTGCCTTAACCCAGTGGAAGCGGGTGCTGCCATCAGGAAGGTCGGCATAGACACCATCGAGGAACAGCATGTGGAAATGGCTATTCAGATTCAAGGCACTGCCGAAGCGCTGGATCAAGGTAACGGCGCCGGTCTGGGCCGTGCTGCGGGAGAACCCAGCCTTTCTGATCAAGTGAGTAGCGAGGCATCGGTAGACGATACTCAGCACTTGACCCATGATCGCCGGTCGGGTAGCGCCCCGCACGGGGCGCGACATGGCAGAAGCAATCGGAGAGACTGTGGTAATTGGTTTCAATCCACGCGCCCCGCACGGGGCGCGACGGCATGCTCCCCCATATCTAGTGTCCGTCCAAGAACGATAACTTGCTGAAATAAATAGGGAATCTGCGAAATAAGGCAAGAAAACTCCGGTGAAATGAGATATACTTTCATATCAAGCAATTGATTTAAAAGAACATTATCACCCACCGGAGCCGACAATGCGTAACAAACGTACCGTCCAGACCAGTATATTCGAATTCTACCCCGATCATCAAATCGGCCATGAACTCAAGGCCATGTCGCAATGGCTGGATGAGCACCTTGAATTGTTGGATTGGGTTGCAGCCGACCTGCAAGAGCAGGGTCTCGAGGAAACAGGACGCTCGGGGATGAGTCTGGATTCGATCCTGCGTTGTGCACTACTCAAACAATACCGACAACTCAGTTATGATGAGCTGGCATTTTGCCTGATGGATTCTGTCACTTGCCGGAGTTTTTCCCGATTGACTGAAGGGTGGACCCCAAAGAAAGCCACCCTGCAAGCTGCGATCAGCAGACTGAGTGCAGCAACTTGGGAGCGAATCAATTCTCGGCTGTTACAAAGTGCTCGAAAGGAAAGAATGGAACCGGGTAAAATGTTGCGGATCGATAGTACCGTCACCGAGTCCATGATCCATGCCCCGACGGACAGCAGTTTGCTTTGGGACAGTGTTCGTGTGCTGATTCACTTGCTGCAGCAAGCGCAAGCATTGCCCGGAGCCCCCGTGTTATCGTGGTGCAACCACCGGCGAGTGGCCAAAAAGCGGATGCAGGCGATGATCTATACCCGGGGAGCCGACAAGAAGGCAAGGTTGTATCGTGATTTGCTTGCGGCCACGTACAAGACACTCGGGTACATCGAACAAGCTGATTGGGCGCTGGGCCTGTCGGCGGCTGGCTTCGAACAGGAATATGTGGCATGGCAGGCCCAAGTAGAACACTTTAAGCCATTGATTCATCAGGTGATAGAGCAAACTGAACGAAGAATATTCAAAGGTGAAAAAGTACCGGCCAAGGAAAAGATCTTCAGTTTGTTCGAGGCCCACACAGATATTATTATCAAGGGCAGGCGAGACATCCAGTATGGGCATAAACTCAATGTAAGTACCGGGCGTAGTGGTCTGATTCTGGATGTGGTAATCGAAGTGGGGAATCCTGCCGACAGTGCACAATTTCTGCCCATGCTGAAACGGCATATCGAACAGTATGGACAAGCCCCTCGGCAGCTGGCAGCGGATGGGGGCTATGCCAGCCAGGAGAATCTACAGCAAGCAAAAGCACTGCAGGTCAACGATGTCGCCTTTCACAAGAAGCGAGGCATCAAGGTGGAGGCGATGACCAAAAGTCTGTGGGTGTATCGTAAGCTACGAAACTTTCGGGCCGGTATCGAAGCGGGCATCTCCTGTCTGAAAAGAGCCTACGGGTTAAGCCGATGTACCTGGAAAGGATGGGCTCATTTTCAGGCCTATGTCTGGTCTTCGGTGGTAGCCCATAATCTGGCTTTGTTTGGGCGATTGCGAGCCTCCTAGCTATGGTGATGCCTACGAAAAGCACTGCAAGGCCTGGCTCTGTACCACAGTCACTGCGATCACATGATAGACATCTTCCGCCGAGCAGCCACGGGACAAGTCATTGGCTTGCCGGTTTAAGCCCTGCAGCAACGGGCCGATTGCTTTGGCACCGCCCAGGCGCTCGACCAGTTTGTAGCCGATGTTGCCAGCGTCAAGGTTCGGAAAAACCAGTACATTCGCCTGCCCGTGAACCACAGAGTTAGTGATTTTTTTGTTGGCCACAGTATCGACAAGTGCGGCATCGACCTGAACTTCACCGTCAACCGCTAATGTTGGAGCCAGTTGTTTAAGCAGTCGGGTTGCATTGATTACATGATTGACCCTTGGGTGATGGGCGCTTTTGGAGGTGGAAAATGACAACATGGCTACTTTGGGTTCTGTCATCAGCAGATTGCGCGCGCTGGCGGCCGCAGCCAGCGCGATTTGCGCCAATTCCGCATCATTTGGTTCCACCACTAAACCACAGTCTGTGAAAATCAGACTGCCCTTTCTGACATGAAAAGGCTCACACAACAGCATCAGAAAAAAGCTTGAAACCAGCTTGCTGGCTGGATTGGGCCCGATGATCCGGATCGCATTGCGAACCACGTCGGCAGTAGTGTGTGTAGCCCCGGCCACTACACCATCCGCTTTGCCGGAGCGCACCAACAAATCAGCAAAACACAACGGCCGTTGTGCCTGGCTAAGCGCTTCATCCGATTTCATTCTCTTGCGGTGGCGCAGCTGCTGATACAAGTCGGCCAGGGACTCGAGCAACACTGGTGAGCGCGGATCAATCAGCTCTATGGCTTTGAGTGATAATCCAAGGGAATGGGCCTTGCCAGAGATTTCTGCCGGATCGCCAAGCAAGGTGATTTTGGCCAGCCCCTCAGTTGCAGCTCGCACTCCCGCTACAAGAATGCGTTCGTCCGTGCCTTCTGGTAGTACGATGTGTTTGGGATGTTCTTTGGCCCGATCAAGAATACGCTGTAATACATTCATGGCGTCTAGCTTAGCGCAAGCGCTATATATTGAACAGTGGTTCTTGCTGGTCACAAATTTCGCAGGCGGTGGTTGCGAAGCCACGAAGGGCCTGTGCTTCCCGAATGAACACCAGATCCATCCTAACTGTTGTGTTGGCTGGGAGAAGCCGGGGCTTATGGTTTGGTTTGCGATATCGGTTGTTTCGGTGGCCAATTCCGGTATTTATATAGCTCGAATCGGGTTCGTTTGTTTCTGCGATATTTGTCCAGTCGCACAATCATTGGAACCACGTCGTTGCTTAGCCATAAATCTATCCAGTCACCCGCCACACCCAGGCGTTTGGCACGTACCTGGGTAGAGTCAAATGTTCCGGCCTTGACCTGTAGTTGGTTGTTTTTGATCTTCTCCACGGTATAGATTTCTATGGTTTTTTCCGACAAAATGGCCAGTCGTTTGCCAGGTTTTAGAGGAGTTGGTGGATTAAAGGCAATGCCATACACCAGTGCCATGGTGGTATACAGCGGACCTTGAGGAATAGTGGCAGTTCTCTGATTGGGAAAGTAAACTTTTTGCTGTGACCAATCCACGAGGATTTTGGTATCGGCACTGCGATAATCAGCAATATCAACCCGTAGTGGTTTCAGGCCGGATTGATCCCACTGAAACGACGTGATCTCCTGTCGTTTGCTGTGCGAACTCAAGGAGGCCAACAGGTTCGGTTCGGTACGGGAGGTGACTTGCCATTGTAGCGCTGTCTGCTGTAGCTGATAATAAACACGACCCAAGGGGATATTCTGATAACTGACGCCATAGATGAGAGAAATACCGGGATTGGTTTTCTGACCAACGGCCCCGGAGGGTACGCCTTGCAGCAGCAATAGCAAAAGTGGGAATTGCCAGAATATTTTACAGCTGTGGTGTATGGATATCATGGATTACAGCCCCGTACAGGTAACCCGGTATAGCTAAATTGCCCGGTATGACTAAATTGCCTGGCATTGGTATGTTGCGCTTCGGCAGCCATTACCCGGGTAGCGAAAAATGTTGCTGTGGTTGTTCGGCTCCGTCGAGTAATACCTTGCCATCGATAACGGTGAGCCGCTGATTGGCGAACCAGTGAATGGCCCGTGGATAGGCCACATATTCTGCCTGATGCACACGTTGTTGCAATGTTTCGGCACTATCAGTAGCCAGAACCGGCACTTCGGCCTGCAGGATAATGGGCCCATCATCCAATTCCGGAGTGACAAAATGTACCGTACAACCATGGGTCGATACGCCCCCGCTCAGGGCTCGTTCATGGGTGTGTAGTCCTCTGAATCGTGGTAGCAGGGAAGGGTGGATGTTGATCAAGCGGAGTGGGTAGTGGCGCACGAATTCGGCTCCCAGAATACGCATGAAACCTGCGAGCACCAGCAGGCGAGGAGTAAACACATCGACAGCCTTTTGCAAGGCGCATTCAAAAGCCGGACGATCGTCATAGCTGCGATGATCGACGACAAGCGCACGAATACCGGCTTTTCTGGCACGTTCGAGACCGTATGCGTTCGGGTTATTACTGATGACAGCACAGATCCGGATGGGTAGATCAGCTGTACTGGCATCGATCAGTTTTTGCAGATTACTACCATTCCCAGACAGCAGTATGACAATCGGTAATTTAATGGATCACGACCTCGGAAGTCCCGGGCTCTATTTGGCCGACCACCATCGCGGCCTCTCCTGCGTCACGAAGAATATCGAGCGTTACCTCGGTGGCATTAGGATGCACGACAATAACAAAACCAAGTCCACAGTTGAAGGTGCGCAACATCTCCTGCTCAGCAATATTCCCCTGCTGCTGCAGCCAATCAAATATTGCCGGGCGGTGCCAGCAGTTGCTGTCCAGAATAGCCTTGCAACCTACAGGTAGCACCCGTTTTATATTGCCGGGTAGGCCACCGCCGGTGATGTGAGCCATAGCATGAATTTGCACACTGGGCAATAGCTTAAGGATGGACTGTACATAGATACGGGTTGGGGTTAGCAAGGCATCGGCCAGCGTCCGTGAGTCCAGCGGAGTATCGAGTCGGGCATTGGAAACCTGCAAAGTGCGGCGAATCAGGGAATAACCATTGGCATGAGGACCACTGGAGGCCAGGCCGATAAGGGTATCTCCGGGGGTAATAGACAGACCATCAATGAGCCGGTGTTTTTCAACCACACCAACGCAAAAACCTGCCAGGTCATAATCACCTTCGGCATACATACCTGGCATTTCTGCAGTTTCTCCACCGATCAGCGCTGCTCCGGCCTGGCGACAACCTTCGCCGATACTGGTGATTACGGCTGCCGCGATGTTGGACTCGAGTTTGCCGGTAGCGAAGTAATCTAAAAAAAACAAGGGTTCCGCACCCTGTACCAGCACATCGTTGGCACACATCGCGACCAGATCAATGCCGATCCCCTCGTGTTGCTTGCATTCGATGGCCAGCTTGAGTTTAGTACCTACACCATCCGTACCGGAGACCAGCACAGGGTGTTGATATCCGTCCGGGACTTCGAACAAGGCACCGAAGCCGCCCAGATTGCCCAGCCAGCCAGGGCGCCGGGTACTGGCGGCAACCGGCTTGATGATATCCACCAGCGCTTCGCCACGATCAATATCAACCCCGGCATCTTTGTAGGTAAGCCCTTGATTCAGTGTGTTCAAAATGTCGCCTGACCCTTGTTGTTCGAACAGAACCGAATACTGGAGTACTGTTCTTGATCTATGGTGGTAGTATAACGCATTCGCAAGAATTGCTTCTCGTGTGTTGTATTGCCGAGGTCACATTCGTGCGGGGACTTTTCTCGCCAGGATAGCCGGGAAGGCCCTGTACGTCATCCATTTGGAGATATTGTGTGTTTTCTCATGTACCCAATATTCTGACTTTGTTGCGTCTGCTGGCCGCACCGTTTCTGGTAATTTTGCTTAAAGAAGGCGCTTATCAGCAAGCGTTGGTCCTGTTTGTGCTGGCCGGGATCTCGGATGGTCTGGATGGTTATATTGCCAAACGGTTCGGTTTTGTCAGTCGCCTCGGAGCTATTCTTGATCCACTGGCGGACAAGGTTCTGATCATCAGCACTTATGTGATGTTGACCCTGCTCGGTGATCTGCCCTTCTGGGTGCTGATTATAGTGGGTTTTCGTGATCTGGTTATTATCGGTGGCTACCTGATACTCGATCAACTCTATCAAATCGTACAGATGTCTCCGAGCCGAATCAGCAAGTTGAATACGTTTACCCAGATTTTCCTGGTCATTGTCGTATTGCTTCAGCAGTCAGGTGGTTGGGTGGGCCACATTACCGTCAACCTGGGGATTGCCTGTGTGGTGATCACGACGATTGCTTCGGGCATTCACTATGTCTGGGTCTGGGGTATTCGTACTCCGGTAGAACAAAGTGTCGAATAAAAATTCTTCGGATTTGCTCGCAGGACAACAGCTCCCACTAAAAGCACCAACCATCGGCCAGCAAACACTGGATAATTATTTTGGATTTGCCACCATGGTTGCGCATTTGCGACGATTGCGCGAGCACGAACTGATCTATTTGTGGGGTGAGCCGGGCAGCGGGAAAAGTCATTTGCTCAAAGCCTGTTGCCTCTCACCTGCTGTATCTGGTGGCAGCCAGTACCTTGATTTGCAGACCATGGCAGGACAGCGTGCGCTACCACAGCCTTTTCCGACGCCTGCTCTGCTGGCCGTAGATAACCTGTACCTGATGGCGGGAGATCGGCAGGCCGAGCAAGCATGGCTCGAAGGTTTCGAGCAAGCACGAAAAACTGGACAATGCTGGGTAGTGGCGGCCCGCAATGCGCCGGCACTGTCCGGTTTTACCTTGCCAGATCTGGTCTCGCGCCTTGAATCGGGTACCGTCTACCAGTTGCGCCAACCCGGGGAGGGGCAAAAACGTCTGGCCTTGCAACAGCGTGCCAGACAATTGGGTTTCGAGCTCAGTGATCAGGTGGTCGATTATTTGCTACTTCGCTCAGCACGTGACATGCACGCCTTGTTTGCAGTGCTTGATCAGCTTGATACGGCTTCACTGGTTCAGCAGCGCAAGGTTACCGTACCTATGTTGCGCCAGTTGCTCGTTTCGAAATAGTAACTACGCAGCTTATCCGCAGTAGGTTTTCTATTCTCGGACAGCCTCCTGGAGTTGCCCGATAACTGCGTCAAACAAGCTCGAGTGCAGGAGTACACTACGCTTGTTTTCCTTATTCTCGAGCAAATCAAGGGCAATTGCTTTAGGCAGTCTTTAGGCGGTGAGCGATGTTGGCAAGTCGTCGGCCGAGCGCACGAGCCAGTTCTTTTTCGTCTTCGGTAATAGTCCGGCTACCGTCACTGCCAGCAACATGGGTGGCGCCATAGGGCGAACCTCCGGAGCGCGTGGAGCTGAGTCTGGACTCGGTGAAGGGAATGCCGGTAATGAGCATTCCATGGTGTAACAGCGGCAACATCATGGACAGTAAAGTACTTTCCTGGCCACCATGCGCCGTGCCGCTGGAAGTGAATACAGCGGCGGGTTTGTTGACCAGCGTTCCGGCGAGCCATTGGCTGATGGTGTTGTCAAAAAAATATTTCAGCGGGGCGGCCATATTTCCGAAATAGCAGGGGCTGCCCAATGCCAGGGCAGCACAGCGTTGCAGGTCTCCGGGCTCAATATAAGGGGCACCCTGATCCGGAACGCTTGCCGCCGTGGTTTCGGCGACGTGCGATACCGCAGGTACCGTTCTGAGGACCGCATGACAGCTTTCAACCTCGTTAATGCCACGGGCTATTAGATGAGCCAGTTCGGCCACTTTGCCACTACGGCTGTAATATAAGACCAGAATTTCGTTCATGTCAGCCTCCTAACCACGCAGCAAACACCGTAGCAGCAGGGCCTTGAGATAGCGGGTTTCCGGCATGGCCGGGTGTACAGGATGATCAGGGGCCTGGCCACCATAGTGGAGCAGCTGCAGGTCGCGATCTACATGTCTGCCGGCAGCAGTAACCAAACCCTGAAAACGGCTATGATCCATGTGATAGGAGCAGGAACAGGTCATTAACAAGCCGCCAGGTTGCAGGATCTGCATTGCAGCCTGATTGAGCCGCTGGTAGGCCAGGGTACCCACTTTTAGATCTTTCTTGCGTTTTATAAAAGCCGGTGGGTCGATGATGATCAGGTCGAACTTCCGGTTTGTGTGGCGTAGCTCCCTAAGGGCATCAAAAACATCTGCTTGCAGTGTGGAAAGCCCTTTTTCCAGGTGATTCAGGCGGGCGTTTTCCTGGCAGAATTCCAGTGCCCGTGGCGAGGCATCAACGGCAAGGGCGGTTTCGGCACCGTTTGCCAGTGCCTGAATCGACCAGCCTCCGACATAACTGCACAGGTCCAGGATGTGTTTATTGCTGACCAGAAAGGCGAGACGAGTCCTGTTTTGGTATTGATCATAAAACCAGCCGGTTTTTTGTCCTTGCAATAGCGGCACCCGAAAGCACAACCCATTTTCTTGCAGTTCTGTTTCATCGGGTGTTGTGCCGATTTGCTGTCGAGTTTCCAGGGGCAGATTTTCGAGTTGCCGAACACCGACATCGTTGCGCCAGAGCAAAGATTTAGGCTGCAGCAGTTCCTGCAAGGCTTCTGCAATCAGGTCTTGACGTAGATTCATCCCGGCGGTGGTCGTTTGTCCGACCAAATGCTCACCATATCGATCTACGACCAGTCCAGGCAGCAGGTCGCTTTCCCCGAAAACCAATCGGTAGTAGGGTTTGGCGTAAAATTGCCGGCGCAATTGCAGTGCTTGTTGCAGTCGTTGGAATACAAACGCCAGGTCAAACCCTTGTTTGCGTTGATGGCTGATGATGCGTGCTGAAATCAGTGAATACGAATTGGCAAAGCCCCAGCCAAGCCATTGCCCTCGTGAGGAGAAGATGTCGACACACTGCCCTGCTTCAATTGCAGTCAATGGACTGCGGGCCGTATCCACTTCATTGCTGTATACCCACAGGTGACCCGCTTTCAGGCGTCGTTCTTCGTGGGGTTTAAGAAACAGTGGTGGACGTTGTGCTGCGGAGTTGGTCATAGAATAAAGTCGCGCCTGGCAATGTGGCAGCATACCATTGATAGAAATCAGGATACAGGTATTTTGCGTGGCATAATCCCGCTACCGGTCTGTTCTGAACAGACTCCTGATGCCTCGCTCGTTGCGATGGAGAGGTAAGGTGGTAAACTTGTGCGTAGCGTATGCTTGACGACAGGTGGAATAAGCGATGTGGGTAAAGCGGTTCTCCGTGATGGGCTATGGATTTGTTCTGTTCGGGATTTTATTCCAGAATGCAAGTGCCAGTCAGCAGTTCCAGTCACCATCCAAAACAAGTGATGTGACGGGCATACTGGCGATTCAGCAGCAACAAAACTGCTTCGGGGGAGCGGCTAACTGTCCGCAGCAGTATAAGTTATACCAGCAGAACATGCATCACTGGGTTGATTTGACCGGCCCGGTGGATCAAGGTCTGGAGCACTATTTGGTACGGGTCAGTGGGCGTTGGGCCGATGCGCAGCACAGCAGGTTGCGCGTGACAACGATTACAACATTATCTACCATGCCCTATCACCAATTCCTGGTGGATGCCGCAGATCGCTATACCCTCTCGCATTACCCATGTCGTTTGCTTTGGGATAAGTCATTCGGCTGGGCGTACCAACAGGGGCGGGCGCAACTTGTGGTCCGTTTGACGCGTTTTCCGGACCAATGGAACAGTCCGCGCCTGTTACTACGTTTCGACGCCCGTTCTCAGCACTTGCTAGCAGCTCAAGAAGTCAATTGGCTGGCGCCGCAGTGTACGAAGAGGAGAAACTAACAGTGGCAAATTACCACGAATCTGTCTATGCTTGGGTGTCGAGGATTCCAACCGGGCGGGTAGCGACTTATGGGCAAATCGCAACGCTGACTGGCTGTACGCCAAGGCAGGTGGGTTTTGCGCTGTCTCAACTAACCACCGACAGCAATGTGCCCTGGCATCGTATTATTAATCGTGCCGGCCAGGTTAGTTGTCGTGCCGATGGCAGGCCTTCATCCAGGCAAAGGGATCGTCTGGCTTTGGAATCGATCCAAATCAACCTGGCCGGCAGGATCGATTTGGGCCGGTATGCATTCTTACCCCTGGATCGACAATCCTTGTTGGATGTCGCTCGGATCGGGTTGCCCGGGGAATGCCCTGAAATGCTACAAAAGGCAGGTATATGAAAAAAGTGGCATTGGTAATTTTTCTGCTCAGTTTGCCCTGGACCTCAGCGCAGGCCGAGCATGAGATATTGCTGATGGCATTGACGACCGGTAAGGCGATTGTACTGGTCGATAATCAACGTGTAGTTTTGCGTATCGGGGAGCCTGCACAACACGGCTTAATCTTGATTGATGCCAATTCACAGCGTGCGATTATCGAGGTTGACGGTCGTCAGGAGCGTTTTGAGCCTGGTATGGTGACCCGGCCGGTGCAACTCGGTGACCAACCTGTGGCTGAGAAGGCGCGTGAGTCTTTATGGGCTGACGAAACTGGTTTTTTTATCGCCGAAGGGAGTATTGATGAACAGGTGGTCAAGTTTCTGATCGATACCGGCTCTAATCACGTCGCCTTGTCTTCTCAACTTGCTGCCAGACTGGGGCTGGATCTGTCTGCGGGCACCAAGGGTATTGCCAATACTGCCGGTGGGCAGACGGCCATGACCTTGATCACGTTGGACTCGGTTGCCATTGGACAAATTCGTCTTTTCAACGTCAAGGCAGCCGTTTTGCGGGGCAAATACCCCGAAATCCCTTTGTTGGGAGCCTCATTTTTAAGCCGCCTGCAAATGTTGCGCTCAGGTGACCGGATGGTCCTGATTCAAAAATAGCGTATAGGAAGAATAAACGTAACGATTCAGCGTATTTAGATTTTGGTTTAGTACAAGGCATATTCGCA
>ENA-ORDP01000845-ORDP01000845.1-marine-sediment-metagenome-genome-assembly--contig:-NODE-845-length-18510-cov-23.541750_pt1 | contig 18510 bp, 16 predicted proteins | sample MGYA00248627_ERZ508539 | MGnify/ENA primary metagenome ERZ508539 (study PRJEB26208, sample SAMN05571518) | marine sediment metagenome | biome: deep sea; feature: Hydrothermal vent; material... | reverse complement strand
AGCGAGTTGACACTGAAAGGACTACCGTACTGTGAAGTGTTGTTGTAATCGACACCCACCGTCATCGCTGACGCGCCACCGCTGGGTGTAAAATTCATACTGGTGGGACTGCCGGATGTGATGGCGCCCGCGCTGTCGAAAGTAATGGCTTCTCCGAGGGGGAAGTTGGTGTTCACCTGTATGCCATCGACAAACTGGCGGACATCCCAGGTATTGTCCGCAGTCTTGCGGAAATACATGGTGTTGAGGTGCGGTGATCCCAGGCTGTCGAACATCGTCAGTGACGTCGAATTGTTATAGGAGCTGGCGTCTGTCGTACTGAAAGTCTTACCCACGGGAATAATGGCCGCCGACGCATCCAGATTGGCCTGCACATCGACTGTCGTGGTCGGGGCCGGGGCGATATCGGAACGGTCCAGCTTCAGGGATCCGGTGGCGCCGGTGATATTCCCGCTGGTATCCGCCTGGAAAATAGTCAGTTGCTGCTGCTGGTTATTAACCACAAAACCGTTGCGGTCGACACCCAGCGCACCGGAGCGGGTATAGGCGCTGGTACCGTTATCATTCATGATGAAAAAACCCTGCCCGCTGATGGCCAGGTCCAGGTTGTTATCGGTAAACCCGATATTGCCCTGGGTGAACTGTTGCGAGACCGCAGACACCCGCACACCGGTACCTATGGCGTTGGCGGTGACGCCCAGGTTCGAGGTCGCAAAAATATCCGCGAACTCGGCACGCGACGCCTTGAAGCCGGTGGTAGCGGCATTCGCCACGTTGTTACCAATAATCCGCAATTCCGCGGATGCTGCGTTCAATCCACTGAGTGCTGTACGAAACGTCATACTGTATCTCCTTCAGTCAAGCGGTTACAGGATCTGCCGGACTTCCTTGAAGTCCAGCGACCCGACACCATCAAGATCCAGCAACAGCCCACCGCTGTTGCTTAATGTCACACTGCGAACATCCGAAACGAGCAGGGTTTCAACGGATTCATACTGATCGTCGATACTCGCCTCGGCACTTACAAAATAGGCGCCGGGTTCGGCAAATGTGCCATCGTTTTTCAGGCCGTCCCACTTGAACGAGACCGGTCCTGACGGCTGTGCACCAAGCTCCAGTTTGCGTATCACCTGCCCGGCCTGGTCATAGACATTTACCACAACATCAGCACTGGCGCCCGGCAACTCGACGGTGCCGCGAATAGTCCCGCCCTGAGCCAATGCGCCGACACCCGTGGGGGCAAGAACCTGCCGGCCCACCAGATTGGTCGCCTGCAAGGCCTGATTCGAAACCAGCGACTGACTGAGTTCAGAGAAACCCTTGTTCAGTTGGCCGATGCCTTCAACGGTGGAGAACTGCGCAATCTGGGTGAGGAAATTACCGCTCTCCATCGGCTTGAACGGGTCCTGGTTCTGCAACTGCGTGGTCATCAGCTTGAGGAACTCTTTCTGGCCTATGGCCTTGCCGGAGGTCTTGGCATTCAGCTCGTCCACGGTCCGTAAATCGATGCTCTGCGTTCCAATTTGTGTATCAATCATTGTCCTGTCCCGGTCGTTTGCTTACTGCCCCATACGGAGCGTGGCAAGCACCATCTGTTTGGAAGTATTCAGTACTTCAACGTTGCTCTGGTAGGAGCGTGATGCGGAGATCATGTTGGCCATCTCGTCAACCATATTGACGTTAGGTTTGAAAATGTAACCCTCTTCGTTAGCCAGCGGGTTATCGGGCTGGTACTGCTGTTGCAACTTGCCCCGGCTTGTGTAAATACCATCGACCTTGACGCCTACGCTGGCGTTATTACCTCGCAAGGACTGCATCACAGCAGAAAATACCGGGTGACGTGCGCGATAGGTTGTTTCTTCGCTGCCGCCCGCACTCTGCGCATTGGCCAGATTGCTGGACGTCACGTTCAGACGCACACTCTGTGCACTCATGGCAGATCCGGCGATATCAAATACATCCAGTAATGACATTTATCATTCTCCCTTGATGGCAAGTCTCAGACTTTTAAACGTGCCGTTCAGAAATGCCAGTGTCGACTGATAGCGTATGGAATTCTTGGTGAACTCCGCCGTTTCGATCTGGGTATCAACGGTATTGCCGTCGATGGATGGCTGTATCGGAACACGATAGAGTTTTGTAGCCTCTGACATGGCAGAAGAAGCACCACCCAGATGTGCCCCCTGTGTGGTTTTCAGGGAAATCTGCGTACCACCGGCTTTTGCGAGCACACTGCGGAAGTCGATATCACGCGCCTTGAAGCCCGGCGTGTCGGCATTAGCGAGATTGGACGCCAGCAAGCTGGAGCGCTGCCCGTAGAGCGTCAGATTCTCCGGTAAATTTCCCAGCGCCTTGTCAAAACTGATCGGCATTTCGCCTCCTGCAATTCACGTATGCAGGATTATGAGCAACCCCCGTGCCAACTACGGTTAGGAACCGGGAATCATGAACTTAGGAGATTTACGGGGTTCCGGAACCGCTGCCGGCGGCAAGCCCTGACCGCAAGGCGGCAACAATTTGCGAACAGGAGGCGCGGGGTGGCTACTTCTTCTGGTACACCACACCCGGATTGCAGCGCACCATATCGAATTCGTCGGAATACTGGGTAATGGCTTCAGAGGAACCGAGGAACAGGTAGCCTCCCGGGTTCAGGATCGCCGCCATGCGTTTGATGATGTCGATCTTCGATTCCGAAGAAAAGTAAATCAGTACATTGCGGCAAAAAATAATATCGAAGCGGCCCAGTGCCGAGTAACTGGCCAGCAGGTTACCCTGTGTGAAACGAACCCGCTTGCGGATTCTCTCACGAACCTGCCAGCGCTCCTCCCAGTGATTTTTGTCCTGCTCAAAATATCGCGACCGGATATCCGCCGGCAGGCCGCGTGCAACTGCCATGGCATCGTAATAACCGGATTTGGCATCGTCCAGAACAGCGGGAGAAATATCGGTTGCTATAATCTGCACATCTATCGCTTTGCCCGGGTTTTTCGTCAAAAAATCCTGAACGGTCATACTCACCGAGTATGGCTCCTGACCGGTAGAACAGGCCGCCGACCAGGCGCGTAGCGAGCGCTGTTTGCGCTTCAGATACTCGGGGATAATATGCTCGGACAGTATCCTGAAGGGGTGGTTATCACGAAACCAGAAGGTTTCGTTGGTCGTCATGGCCTCGATGACCTGCTCACGCAACGGGCCACCGGAACGCTCGCGCTGCAACCGCTCGACCAGGTCGCCCAGGGAAGCGACCTTGCTGTCGGCCATCATCCTGTTCAGGCGGCTCTGTACCAGGTAGTGCTTGTTTGCACCGAGCAGAATTCCGCAGGCATCTTCCAGGAACTGCCGAAATCCCTCATATTCGGATGGGCTGATACGTGCAAGAGGCAAACGCTCGCTTCCTTTTCTTCTGGCCGGGACTTGCCCCAAGCATAGCACGGGGCCGGGCATTTCAGCCTGCTGACCCGGTTACTTCGTTTCCTGAATGGTGTGCTGAACGCCAGGCGTCACGCGGTAGCGTGCGCATCCTGCCAATGTTTTAAACGGGCCAGCACGGATTTGGCCAGCACATCAGGCTGGAATTTTGCTATAAAGTCGTTAGCCCCTACCTTCTCTACCATGGCCTTGTTAAACACACCGCTCAGTGAAGTATGCAGCAGAATATGCAGATCGCTCAAACGGGGGTCGTTGCGCACTTCGGTGGTGAAGGTATAACCGTCCATCTCGGGCATTTCAATATCCGAGATCACCATAAACAGGCGTTCGTGCAACGGCTGTTCACTTTCCTGGTCCGCCCACTTTTTCAATATATCCAGCGCCTGCCGGCCATCGTTTGCAGTCACGCATTCGACACCCAACTGCGCCAGGGTACGCTTGATCTGATTTCTTGCAACGGAAGAGTCGTCGGCAACCAGAACCACCGGCTGGCGCTCGTCTTCTTCGCATTCTTCGGCTTCGTTTATAAACTCCTGGGAAACGTGCTCGTCCCAGCCGATCACCTCGGCAAGTACTTTCTCTACGTCGATTATTTCCACCAGCTCACCTTCCACCTTGCACACAGCCGTCAGGTAGTTATCGTCACCAATACCCTTTGGCGGCGGCAGAATCTCCTCCCAGTTCATATTGATGATGCGATCGACCCCACCCACCAGGAAGCCCTGCACATGCTGGTTATATTCGGCAACAACAACGAAATTATCTTGCGGGTTTTCAACGCCACGCCCACCGATCGCCATGCCCAGGTCCATGACTGTCACCATACGACCGCGCATATTGGCGACACCGCGAACCACGCGGTGCGAATCCGGAATATGGGTGAGTGGAGGACACTGAATCACTTCCTGCACCTTGAATACATTGATCCCGAACAGCTGTTTCCCTTCCAGGCGGAACAACAGTAATTCCAGCCGGTTATGACCGGCCAGCTGGGTGCGCATATCTACATTGGCCAATACACCGCTCATGGCTCTTACTCCCTGTAAATGGTTTGGCAGTTACTGGGCGGGCTATCGGCTTTCCGGGAGGAAGCTTGACCGTTTCAAAGTGTGGCATGCCAATTGCAAATTCCCAGTTCAGGTACCATTCCAGGGAATGATGTAATGAAAGAAAGACAGAAAATATCAAGTTTTTTTATACTGTTAGCGATTCTGGCCTGGCAGCCGGCGCAATCCTTTGCCGCCGGTGCGGCAAACCAGTGGCAAAGCCATGCCGCTATCCGCGACACCGCGCAGAGTTTCTTAAAGGCATTGACCGGCAGCCGGCACCAGAACCTTCGCAGTGAAATCAGGCTGGGCAAACTCGATTCCCGGCTGCACGTAAAAACCTGCGAGTCACCGCTGGAGGCCTTCATGTCGCCGGGTGGACGGACCATGGGCAACACAACCGTCGGGGTGCGCTGTCCGGATGTCGGTGGCTGGAGTATTTATGTAGCCGCCCGTATCGATATCTTCGGCCCGGTACTGGTCGCCCGCCAGCCGCTGACACGTGGTGTCACCGTTCGGGAGTCCGATCTGGAAACGGTGGAACACAACCTCTCCAGCCTGCCCTACGGCTACTACACCGACAGCCAGTCGATCATCGGTCAGCTGGCAACGCGCACCATAACGGCAACGACGGTCCTGACTCCGCATATGTTACAGGCCCCAAAACTGGTAAAACGTGGCCAGCGGGTGACCTTGATCGCCGAAACCGGTCCGCTAAAGATACGCAGCTCCGGTAAAGCCATGAGCGACGGAAAGTTCGGAGATCTGGTACAGGTGAAGTCCGATGGCTCCCGACGGATGGTGAACGGAATCGTGATATCAGCAGGCGTCATAAAAGTGACGCTTTAATGACACCCGGTTGAAAAGAGTCTAAAGTTGCTGAAAGCAGTGACGATATTGTGACTGTAGCATTCGTAAGTAAACTATGAGGACTCGTAAATGGAGATTGAAAACAGCCGAATAGCATCGCTCGTGACGCCGGCAAGTGGTCAGGGTGCACCGGTTGAGAGCCAGGAGAAGGAGCGCTCCAACTCCTCATCTGTGGATTCCGGTAACACTGGCAACAGCTCGGACAGGGTCAGCCTTACTGGCGAAGCCCGTCGGCTTAAGGAACTTGAAACCCGGCTTGCCAGTACGCCCGTGGTTGACAGTCAGCGCGTCAAAGCCGTTAGAAGTGCCATTGAAAACGGCACCTTCACCATCAATCCGGAGCGGATTGCCGAAAAACTGGTGAGCCTGGAAGTGGCTCTGAGCGACGCGAGGTAGTCACGATCATGCACGCTGAAAAGACGCAGCATCCACTGGAAAAGGTACTGGCACAGGAAGTCCAGTGCACCGGGCGCCTGCTGGAATGTCTTGAGGCAGAGCGCTCGGCGCTTACCCGGCGTGATCTGGAGCTGCTGGAAAAGACAACCCAGGGGAAGATCCAGTACACCCGGCAACTGGAGGAACTGGAAACGCAACGCGAGACACTGGTCGCAGAACTCGGCTTTGCATCCGGAGCGAACGCCTTGCTGGATTGCTTCAAAAGCCTCCCCGAGGCAGACAATTTCATCGGCCTGTGGAAACAGGTACTGGAAAATACACAAGCCTGCCAGGCCGGTAATCTAACCAACGGTGGCGTGCTCGAATCCAGTCGCCAGCATGTTGAACAAGCCCTGTCTATCCTGCGCGGGCAGCCCGGAACCCCATCACTCTACGACCCCAACGGCGACACTTCTGCAAATCTCGGGCAACGCGAGCTGGGAAAAGTCTAGCCCGCACTCAAGCCCGGTCGGCAGCCTGCCGATCACCCGCTAACAACATACCGTTATTCCGGTTACGTTTGCGCACCGGTTTTGCGCTAGATATACACCATGCCTGCGACGTTGAAACGCGCCATTCAGGGGGATCGCAGCCCGGCCGGAGAAAAGGTCACCGACCGGAAGCAGATCGTTGCTATCCTTCATCAGCTAAAGGCAGGTCATGAGCTGCTGGGAGTGACCGTGCCCGGCTGTAAAGACAAGTCCAATACCGCCATCCTCGGCACCCGGGAAAAACAGGGCCATTTCTATCTGGACGAACTCAATTCACGGTCAGCTCACGAAGCGTTTCTGAAAAGCCGCAAAGCCCGTGTTGATTGCCGTTTGCAAGGCACGGAACTGAGCTTCGTCGCTCACCTGCTAAAAGCCAGTACCGCAAATGGTATTGCCCTCTACGAAATGGCGATACCCAATGCCATCGTTCGCCTGCAGCGGCGCGACAGTTTCCGCTTGCGCCTTAGCCCGGGGTTGACCGTCCCGGTAACGCTTGCCCACTTTGAAGGTGAAACGGTCAGTGGTGAAGCCCTGGATCTGTCTGCCAGCGGTGTGGGCATATCTCTTCATACCCGAAATACCCCCAGCCGTGGCCAGATCCTGCATAGTGTTTCTCTTTCCTTACCTGGAACCCGTCCCCTCAAGGCGGATGTAGAGGTGCGTTTCGCCCAACTGGAACAGCTCCACCACACGCTGCGCATCGGCGGGCGGTTTGTGAACCTGAATCCCAAACAGGAACGGCAGATTGCACAATTTCTGGCCGAGCAACAGCGCAAACTCAGGCGCCATGGGCCACGCTAGGCCGCCCTGCCTTTGCATCACCCTCCACCAGCAAAATAGCCAACTGCTCCCGGAAGTGATTGATATCCTCCGAGGGGACCAGCACCTGGTTAATGCCGCTTCGGATAATCAACCCCTCCGGGGTCAGCGATATCGATTGTAGCGCAAGGCCATAACCCCAAAGGCGTAAAGGACTACCTGTTGCTTCCAGCATGCTCTTGCTCCTGATACGGTTAAATGGAAAACAAGGATGTCCCGCAATGGCCAGGGCGGGTTAATCCCTGTGCGCCAAACTGTTTGCCTTGTGCACCTGAATCACCGACCGCACTTCAGGTAATCCTCGAACTCGCGCTGGACATACCCAGGCAGTTCTATTCCCCGCTCCGTGCCGGCAGTCCTTGCCGCAGCAGTGGGAAACATGGTTCGCGTCCTTGCGATACTGTGTTTCCATACAGCTTATCGTCTCGACACCTGGTGATACAGCCCCAGCCCGGTTAAATATGAAAGATGCCGGTCTCCGTATACGAGTTCAGCGCGATCTGCGCGAGCGGTTCCTGGAAGTCTGATCATGCCGTCCTCTGAAGGTTTTGTGCAGGGCTACAATGCTCAGGCAGCGGTTGATATTGATTCATACCTGATTGTGGAAAACCACATCACGCAACAGTCGAATGATAAGCAGGAGATCGAACCGACCCTGAAGGGACTGAAGGAAACCGAGGCGCATTTGGGTAAAGCGGAAGGTTTATTGGCGGATGCGGGTTACTTCAGTGCGGATAATGTAAAGCAGTGTGAGACCGCGGATGTCGTGCCGTATATCTCGGATCACCGGGAGCGGCACAACCGAATGTGGGATGAGCGATTCAAAATTCTACCCCCTTGCCCACCAGATGCCGTGACAGCGATGGCGCGTCAATTACACACAACGGAAGGGAAGGCCATCTATGCCAAACGCAAATCCACGGTGGAACCGGTGCTTGGCATTCTTAAAGAAGTGATGGGATTTCGGCGATTTCACCTTCGTGGGTTGAATGCGGCGCAGGGCGAGTGGAATCTGGTGTGTATGGCGTGGAACCTGAAACGCATGTACTCCCTGGGAAGCTGAGAGCATGGCTCAGGAAGGTTTTATCCCGACAAAGTACGCCCATTGCTGTTTGGGATGTGCTTTATTAAACAAAAATTCGGGATTGGCACTCAAGCCAGTGAAGTGTGATGCTTTGCAGGCTGAGCTAAACCCGACAGGCTCGAGCTGCTCGAATACCGCATCAACGCCTTTATTCAGCAAGCTTGCCAGTAAAAAATACGGTGCGATTGAGGATCATTTCGGCATCTCCGCCGAGCTGGAAATGAACCTGAAGTCCGCAGGCAAGCACGCAATATATCATGAAGTATCGCGCATGGCTGAGGTGGTTTACGTGCGGCAGAAGCAGGCTTTGGGCCTCGATCATGCGGTAGCCTGTGCCGCCCACTGGATTGGCAGCGAACCCTTTGGTGTCGCACTGGCGGACGAGCTTATTGTTGCCGAGATGCCTGCCATGCAACAACTTCGTCATATCCACGAAGAAACCGGTTGTTCCGTCATCGGCCTGATGCAGGCTCCACTCCATTTGGTCAGTCGTTATGGCATCGTTCAGGCTGGTCAGGAGAAAAACGGCCTGCTCCGCTTGCTGGATATGGTGGAAAAACCCGCTCGGGTTTCTCATGGCCAATGTGGAATTAGGCCAGCGACACCCTAAATATGGAGAAGAATTCACCGCATTCCTGCGCCAGCCAGGATGAAGCGGAACATTCTGGCACTTGATGCCGCGTTTGGACCCGCCTGCGCCTGCCTACTCCGACAGCATGGCAGGCAATTCCATGCCGTTAGTAGAAATGCCGTCAAGTGAGCCGTGGTGTAGTGGAGAAAGGCCAGCTCTGTTGTCAGATACAACCGCAGAGTTCGGCCACACCCGGAGCGCCCGTGCCGATTAGAGCAAAAGATACGCTTACCGACAGTTCGCCTTGCCCTGATGGTGTTTTTTATAGACGAACCCATGTGACACAAACTGACCCTGTTTAGCGCAGTGCCGGCACCGGATCGGATGCGGCTGGGCATCCAGTGACAGGGGAAACCGATGGAGGGTATCGAGGTCATCGAAATAGCGTTTCATCCGATCTATTTTAACGGGTCACGCCAAATCATTGACAGAGGCTACATCCAGCATCCAGAATTCCGCACACAAATCTGAATCACCAAATTACCGTTATAATTTGTCACTCACCTTGCGACAGGAATTTGGTTGAAAAAGGAGGGATTGGGCGGGTTTAATTTGGGAAATAACAGCTATTTTCATAGGGATACCTCAGAGTCTGACCCTATTAGGTCTTTTTCCGGGTGGCATGACGTATTACCACGATGGGCTATAGTACAAGCCGATATTATTCCTTGTCATGGTGTCTTTCGCAAATAGTGAGATGTGCTTCTGGTAGGCATCCCGACAATATCACCTTGGAAGAATATTAGGTGCTTATTGCGCTACTAACTCAACACGACGGTTCTTTGTGCGTCCAGCCTCTGTATTATTCGTTGATACCGGTGCCAGTGAAGCCACACCATGTGCCTGTAATCTTTCAGAACTAATGCCGCGCTTGATTAAAGCACTCGCAACGGCACTTGCCCGTTCACGAGACAACGTCACATTACGCTTGAACGAACCTGTATTATCAGTGTGTCCGACAACATACACTTTAAGAGACGGAGTATTGACTAATGCTTTTTGTATTTGATCGAGCGTCGTATTTGACTCTTTTTTTAATGTTGATTTATTTGTATCAAAATAAATCCCATATAAGGCGATTCGGCCTTTCTCATTGACCTGATTGGTAATATTTTCAGCGGTAATAATTTCTATTTGATCATCATTCAGCGCGGCTACTTCGATAACATCCATTTGAACCCATGCACGACCAAATCTATCCGGGTAGTAGTCCCAACTATAACGGTAAACCATTAAAGAAACATATACGTCTCCTTTTGGATCATGCTTTTTAAAAGTATAATAACGAATATCATCTGCATATTGGTACGCATATTCAATCAAGGGGGGTTGAAAATTTTGGATATAGTTCAAAAAGGTATAACCACAGCCATCACGACCTTTTTGTTTGCAATAATAAACTTCCTTAAAGCCGTTGTTTTTTAATTTTTTCTCATAATTCTTGAAAACTTCCAGGGTTGATTTTCCTTTGGGAGCCTTATATAGGATACGAGTAATCTTACCGTCGATTGTTGTGCTTTTCTTTAATCCCCATGCGTCACCTTTACTAACGGGAGCACCTTCAGGAAATATATACTCATCATAAGCGCTCTGTGAATATCCAACAATCTCCGAACCTTTAAATCTTCCTACATCCGGATAATCACTACTACCCTTTATATCCGCTGACCAGGTATATGCGCTGCTAAACACAAGAAGTATTGTAATGAGAATACGTTGGAAGAGTTGCACGCTGAGTCCCCTATGAAATTATTTTTTACTTGTCATTGATGCTGGCGCGGCAAAAAATAATAGCAATCATCCGGGATAGAAAAGACCAATTCACTCTATGATAAAAATTAATAATTTACTGCTACAATCTATCGCCTGAACTGGTGTTTGTCAAGGAAGAGCCTTGTCTTTGAAGAGCCTTGTCCTGTTCAAAGTTCGATGTTAAATGATTGGGTATGTCTTGTACTCATTTTCGCCTACCGCTAATGAAAATTAGAGGCGACAACTATCCTGACACAGGGGGATCCCGGCTCCACCCTCCCCAAATTACGCCGTAAACCGTCTCTGAACCGCCAGAATCCATCCCCTATAGGCTGGATATTCATCGAATACCGGGGATTATACTTCCTATACGCAGTTCCGTTTGCCATGTACCATGTTCTGGAGGGGTTACCCGAATCGTTAAGATCGTTAGGAAACACAGGCTTAATGCTCTGAGCAGCTATGCGGGGGAGGTATGATGCGTTTATTTTTCAATAAGGTTCAAACAGAAATACATGAATGGCTGCGAAAGAATCAGTTCAGACTGACTTCAACCCCATGGAAAAATAAAAAACACACCCGCAATGCATTCTCTCCGGGATTTGCTTGTCAATTGATAGGCCTGACTATAAGTGTTGCAGGATTTGGTTCCTATGCACATGCTGTTTGCCAACAATATGACCTTGAAGTGACCAAGGTAGAGATTCTAAATCCAATACGTGTTTTTAAACGTGGCGATACTGTCAATGCTCAAGTCACCCTGACCAGTGTAGGTCAGCTTAATGCTTCTACAGGCCCACAATTTGGAACAAATATCCAGCTATGGAATGATGTGGGTTTTGCTACCTCCGCCGCACCGGGTCCTGGCACTGATACCATGCCTGTGGGTAGCTCTAAAATATTTAACATATCATTCCCTATAACGTCTTTTACTTCGGAAGTTCTGGTCTATCATTTAGCCGCGCGCATAACCACCTCGCAAGAAGGAGGGAACGGTGGCGGCTGCAATAGCGCACAAATTGGCGCATTATTTAATAACAACGCCTTTACAGATCCAAAACCATACATTATTTTTCCTGCTGAAAATGTTACAACCACAACCACGCCGGACAAGAAAAACCCGACTACAGCCGGCGATCCGGTCAATACCTTTACCGGTGAATTATTTAATGTATATCCGGATATCAACCTGGGTGGGCCGATGCCACTGCTATTTTCTCGCAGCTACACTTCCGGCTTTGCCAGCACCTTGCGCAGACCCAGTGCATTGGGCAATAGCTGGCGACAAAATTTTGACTGGGTGCTGACCAACACGGCCAGCACTGCGGAGGTCATTACTGATCAAGGGCGCAGTATTAAATTTTCGCTGACTGCCGGGGTATGGTCGCTAAGCGGGGTTAGCGATGTGCCTTATCAACTCGCGGCCGATGCAGTCAGTGGCAATTTCACACTTGCTGATCCACAGAACAATCACCAATATATTTTTGATGCGACAGGCAAGTTGCTTTCGATACACGATAGCATCGGCAATACGCATACCTTGATCTATGCGGCGAATGGACTGCTGACTCAGGTGGCAGACGGGCTGGGACGTGTGTTGAACTTCACTTATGATACATTTGATCAGTTGGCTACTGTGAATGATGGTAATGGGCGACAAGTATCGTTTGTTCATGGCGGTGTGGCAGGTAGAGATCTGTTAACCGTGACAGATCCCCTGGGTAATGTAACAACCTTCACCTATGCCTCACCACTAAATACTGTTAAAACGCTGGGCTTGATCGCATCAGAAAAAAAACCATTGGGAAATATCCCTTTTGCTCAGGCATGGATGACCAATGCTACGGGCACACGATTTATGGTGGCCAGTCAGACAGATGCTCTGAATAACACCACAACCCTCGCCTATGCAGGCAACAATACCACCATCACCGATGCGCTGGGGCAGATCATGACCCACACGCACACCGCAACCGGAGAACTAAACAATGTAGCACGCCGAGATGGCACAGCCGTTACGCTAACTTCCAATGCCGCAGGCCAGCGCAATGGCATCACCGATTCGCTCGGAGCGAGTACAGGCTTTGCCTACGATGCCGCCAGCGGGCGTGTGGCGACCACCACCCATGCCAATGGTGCGACCACCACCAAAGCCTTTGCTGCCCGTACTTTAGCCAGCGGCGTGACCCTGTTTGATCACACATCCACCACCCATGCCGATACCACCACCGATTCATCTATTTTTGATGCAGCGGGTAATGTCACTTCCCGCACGGACAGGGCGGGAAATACTACCAGCTTTACCCGCAATGCCAACGGCCAGTGGCTGACCCGAACCAATCGTCTCGGCGGTGTTATGACGCGCACGTTCAATGCCGATGGCACCAGGGCAACCAGCACCGATGTGTCAGGCAATGCCACCACCCTTGCCTACGATGCCTTTCGCAGGCCGATCACCACCACCTTTGCCGATACCAGCACGCAGTCGCTCACCTATGATGTAATGAGCAGGCCGCTGACCATCACCGATAATCGGGGCGGCGTGACCAGCATGGCGTATGATGCCAATGGCAATCTCACCAGCACCACCAATCGCACCGGGGCTGTGACAACGCTGAGTTACGATGCCATGGATGATATTACAAAAACCACCGATGCCAACGCTAATTTCAGCACCCGCAACTACGATGTGTTGAGGCGTCTTGCCAGCACTACGGATCGCAACGGCAATATCGTCAGTTTCGGCTACGATACGCAAAACAGACTGAATGCACTCACCGATGGCAATGGCAATATCTCCCGCCGTAGTTTTGATACGGAAGGCACACTCGCCACCACCACCACGCCGCTGGGCAATGTGACCAGCTTCACCTCAAACAACATGGGGCGCATCACACAGATTTCCAGTCCGATCGGAAACAATGTGCAAATCGCATACGATACTATGGGGCGCATCACCAATACGACTGATCCATTGGGAAATATCAGCAGCAACACGTACGATGCACTCGGACTGGTTGCCAGCCGCACGCTGCCGGGTGCAATTTCCGCCAGATATACCCGCAATGCGCTGGGGCGCATCACGCAGACAACTGATCCGCTGGGGAATAATTGGTCACGAGCCATGGATACGGCAGGCCGCCTGACTGCCAGCACCGATCCACTGGCTCGCAGCAGCAACTTCGCTTTTGACAATCGCAATCGCATCAGCACCATCACTTTTCCAGCAGGCCTTGGTACGCGCACCAATACCTATGATGCCAATGGCAATCTGACGCGCAAACTCTTTTCCGATGGCACTGATCTGGCTTTCACCTTCGATGCCGAAGACAGATTGCTCACTGCCAACGGCCTTGCGTTGACCCGCGATAATCTCGGGCGTATCACTGCCAGCAACGGCATCGCCATGGCCTACGATGCTGGAGGCCGTATCACCTCGATCACATTCGCAGCCGGTAAAGCCGTGAGCTACGGCTACGATGCCAACAACAATGTTAGAACCGTCACCGACTGGGTGGGGGGAACATCCACCTTCACCTACGATGCGGATAATCGTTTGACCTCGATGACCCGCCCCAATGGCGTAACCACCAGTCACACCTATGACATTGATGGCCGATTAACCGGATTTGCTGATGGGATTTTGGGCAGCACAACATTAACCCGCAATGCCAAAGGCCAGATCACATCGGCGGCGCGCACTGTGCCGACAGCAGCCACAGCGACAGGCGCGACCAGCAGCCACAGCTTTGATGCGGCGGCACAGGTCAGTACAGCCGGATTTACCTACGATGCACTGGGCAGGCAAACCAATAACGGTGGTACGGGATTTGTCTGGGATCTGGCATCGCGGTTAAGCAGTGCGGGAGGCGCCACGCATACTTATGACGGCATTGGCTATCGCTTGAGCCGCGCCACCGCAGCAGCAGGCACACGCAACTATGTGTGGAATCCGGCATTGGGTCTGCCCTCGGTCTCCATCGAAAAACAGGGGGCAGCCGATCTGCGCTATTATGTGCATACGCCGGGCGGCGCGCTGCTCTACAGCATTGATGCGGCGGGCAATGCCCGCCACTTCTACCATTTTGATGAAACGGGCAATACCCGTTTTGTCAGCGATGATGCCGGAGCCGTGCAGGTCAGTTACGCCTACAGTCCGTTTGGCGTGGTGCAGGCCACAACGGGCGTGCTGGACAACCCGTTTACCTGGCAGGGGCAAGGCGGTATCTTTAATGATGGTAACGGACTCTATTATGTGCGGGTGCGTTATTACGATGCCAATACAGGGCGTTTCCTCTCTAAAGACCCAATTAAATCAAGCGCACCGAAACGGATGAATCCGTATCAGTATGCATTGAATGATCCGTTGAGATTTGTGGATGTTGCCGGGGCTGACCCTGGAGACACTTCTACCACAGTTGGCACTATTGCTACCGGGATTAGTGTTGTTGCCGAGGGAGCTGGTTCTATTGCTAATCTTGGTGGTCTATCATCGGTAGTAGGTGGGGTGGACCTGGCTTTAAAATCAAATGGAATTGATTCATCTAAGTTTACTGGGGGGGTGAATGTTGGTGAACTTGCCTCAGAAGTCGGGTTGTTAACCGTGGGGTCGGCAATAGCAACAGCTGGTACAGCTGTTGCTGCTGCTGCAGTGACAGGAGGTGCGGTGGCCATAGCGGGTGCCGGTGTGGCTGTAGTCGCTGTTGGTGCGACTGTAGTGGGTGGGGTTATAGCCTCGGGAGTAGCAGTAACCAAGTTTGCTATAGCTGGGGCACAGGCTATTGAAGCTAACTTTAGTGCAGACCCTGGTCTTGAAGCGATAGCGCGAGGTCAAGCTAAGGTGGCCGAGCGTGCTAGGCGGGCAAGAGAGAGGATAAGTCGGCGAAATCTCAAAAAAACGTTCTCCTTAGCTCGTCAAGCAAAACAAGAGCTTGAAGATTTCGAGTTATCTCAGGCAGCCAAAGAAGCTGCATTGGATGCTCGCCTTGCGGCAAGAAGAAATAATGCGGAATTTTCAAGACGCGATGCAGTGCAAAAAAAAGGACGTAACTGAAAAGAAGGTTGATGTTTGAAAGAGATCGATGAAATAAGGAGTGATGATGAAAAACAACTGTCTGTCAAAACTATGGATTGGCCTGATGATGGCTTTATTACTGCCTGTTGCTGTCTGTGCTGAAAACTACACATACGATACAGCAGGCCGCCTGACTTCTGCAACGTATGCGGATGGTTCGTCGATCACCTATACCTATGATGTCAATGGTAATATTCTTAACAAAACAGTTGCGGTACCCGGCTCGGTGGCAGACACGACCAAGCCAGTCATCATCCTGCTTGGCACAAGCCCGGTTACAATTGCACGGGGTTCCGTTTATACCGATGCTGGCGCCACAGCATCAGATAACGTGGATGGCAATATCACAGCCAACATTGTGATGGTGAATCCGGTCAACACTGCCGTTATCGGCACTTATACGACGACTTATAACGTCAGCGATGTTGCGGGCAATGCAGCCACGCAAGTGACGCGCACGGTGAATGTGACCGATCAGACCGCACCGGTGATTACCCTGAACGGTACTACACCAGTGATCGTTGCAGAGGGTTCAGTCTATGCCGATGCCGGAGCCACAGCGGCGGATCAGGTCGATGGCGTTGTTGCCGTTGTGAAAACAGGTGCCGTAAATGCAGCTACAGCAGGTGTGTATATCCTGACCTATACGGCGACCGATGCTGCGGGGAACAGCGCAACAGCTTCGCGCAAGGTTAAAGTGACTGCGCCGGGAACCACGGCCAACGGTTCCACTGCACAAATCACGGGAACAACAACTGTGGATATTGTGTCAGCCAATGAGATTATTTCCAATTTCTCTGCCACCGGCACAGCGGGTACAACACCACCATCCGGCGTATCGTTCCCGTTTGGCATTGTCAGCTATACCACCTCAGTCACACCGGGCGGCAGCCAGACAGTGACTATGAGCTTCAGTACGGCTTTGCCTGCCAATACTGTGTTGTACGAAGTCAATAATGCTGGTGTTTACAGTTTGATTCCGAAGGGTACGGGCGTGAATCAATGGATGCAGGTGAATGCCAATACCGTAGCCTTGACATTGCTCGATGGCGATTTGTTTGATCTGGACGCTACAGTCAATGGCGTGATTGTTGATTCTGTGGCAGTGGGCAGTGGAACAGTATCATCTCCCGCGAGTTCGGGTGGCGGTGGTTGTGTGATTGTGGCCAACCCGACTGCACCGATTGATCCACTGATGCCGATTCTGGTGCTGCTGCCTGTGTTCTGGCTGCTTATCAAGCGGAAACCAAGCTCTTCGGTACAGTATCGCAGCTAAAGCCGGTGGTTTAAACTTTATGATAGAAAATTAAGATAATATAAAGTACAATTTTAATATTATTTAAGTTATACTTTGCACATGTGGATTCCCAGGCTAATCGAAAAGCGGATACATCAGGCAGTAAAAACTCGGCCTGTAGTTATGCTTACGGGCGCAAGACAAGTGGGTAAAAGTTCACTGCTACAGAATCTTTACCCAAAACACACCTACGTTACGCTTGATCACATTCGCCAAGCTGAGCTTGCCAATGACAATCCAGAGTATTTCCTGTCATCTTTATCTACACCTGCGATTCTCGACGAAATGCAATATGCGCCTGAACTTTTTCGTTATTTGAAAGTACTGGTGGATGAAAACCGTAGTAAGAATGGGCAATGGATTTTAACAGGGAGTCAAAAGTTTGAATTGATGCAGTCTGTAAGTGAAAGTCTGGCAGGCCGGATTGCAATAATAGAATTAGACACTTTAAGTGCGGAGGAGTTACGTGGTGCAAAAGCCCGAAACTTAAATTCATTTTTGTGGAAAGGCGGATATCCTGAATTATGGGAAAATCAGAAACTTTCAGTAAGAGATTTTTTTGAAAGTTACATTCGCACATATCTGGAAAGAGATTTAAAAGCAATTATTAATGTTTCAAGTCTTCAAGACTTTCAGCGCTTCTTGCGGGTAACTGCAACCCGCGCTGGTAGTTTGGTGAACTATCGCAATATTGCCAAAGATGTCGGTGTTTCAAGCGTGACTATCAAAAGTTGGATTAGTGCATTGGAGCAGAGTGGTGTTGTTTATATATTGCCGCCATTTTTTGCGAACTTAGGAAAACGTATGATTAAATCGTCTAAGTTATATTTTGCAGATCATGGTTTGTTGTGTTTTTTGCTGAATATTAATTCGCTAGATGATTGGCAAGGACATATTATGAAAGGTAATGTGTGGGAAAATTTTGTATTTTCAGAAATACTAAAAAACAACAGATATCGTCCCGGATATCAGTTGTTTTTCTATCGAGACCAGAATGGAGTGGAGATGGATTTTCTTATTGAGGACAAGAAAACAATTACACTCATTGAGGCAAAATCAACAGAGAACCCAGATAAGAAAAAATTTAACTTTAATAAAATAGAGCCTTTATTCAAAAAATATTCAGTCGAGTGTTTAGTTGCATTAAATATTTCTGATAAGAAGCCATTAAAAATGAAGAATTACACAATATTTAATCCATTGCATTGTCTTAGTGAGTGAGGGCAAAAGGGTCAGAACTATTTATAGCCGAACAGGACCACGGTTAGAGTACCGAACTAGGGATGACCCTGTAAAGATGGGTGATGATCAATATGATGAAAATAGTTACGTCCCCTTTTACGTTTATATTTGGTAATTCCATTCGCCGTGAGATGTTCGATCTTGTTCCACTTGCTGGTTCCGGGCGGATAGTGACACAACTCGATCTTCAAACCTGTTTTATTGGCGAACCGCTGCAAGGCCCATCGCCAGAGCCGGGTTCTCGGACTGTTGCTGCCCCCGCAGTCGGCCGTAATCAGCAAACGTCCGCTTCGTTTAAAGCCATGTCGTAAACGCCGTAAGGAACCGCCTTGCCGAGTTG
>ENA-ORDP01000844-ORDP01000844.1-marine-sediment-metagenome-genome-assembly--contig:-NODE-844-length-18531-cov-4.334813_pt1 | contig 18531 bp, 14 predicted proteins | sample MGYA00248627_ERZ508539 | MGnify/ENA primary metagenome ERZ508539 (study PRJEB26208, sample SAMN05571518) | marine sediment metagenome | biome: deep sea; feature: Hydrothermal vent; material... | reverse complement strand
GTGTTCGATTGTACAGGGGTTCATCGTAAAATTGGGCTTGATCGTTATTTTATCCATAGGTAGACCACCCCGAACAAACACCCTTTTGGCAAAATCCGTTAAGGCAATATATCGGTCAACTTGGGTATTCCAGGTGTTTTTGTTGCGATGGTAAGCAAGCATCCTGGAGACTGCTAGTGTCTGGACGGCAGAATTTCTATAACAGCGGTACTGTACCGCCTTGTAGACAGAGTGATTCAGACACAGTTCGCAATTTTTACCCTCTCGAAGCAGCAACCCTCCCGGGCAGATAAGCCGATAATTATGCAGTGTTTGTACAACCGGCACATGTGCATCTCTACAGGCATAGTAAACAGCAGGCGAAAGCAAGGGAAAGGTGTTGTGGAAGTGTGCGATATCAGGTTGTTTTTGGATGCATAGTTGGTAAATTTCAGCATAGACGGCCTGAGACCAGCTGGTGGAAAAAAAAAGCCTAAGGTTCTGGAGAAATGAATAGGAGTGAATTTCTCGGTTATCACGATAATATTCCAGGATGTGATGGCCATGTTCTACAAGTAGTGATTTCTCTACTGTAACGCTGGAGTCCTCGCCACCCGGGACGATGTAGTGAGTATGCCCAATCAGAATCTTCATCAGCAAAGGTTATCCGGCTCGGAGTTGCCTAAAGACTTTCCTCCAGCCCATGCACCACGTCAGGTATGCAAGAAATGCTTCAGAGAGAATATACGTAGCCAAAGTAGCTTCAGGCCCAGAGAAATAGGCTGCGATTACTGTAATCGGCAAAGAGAAGAAAGAAACAACAAGCGCATAATAAAATATCTGTCGAAATTTTAATGCTGCAATCATTAGATTAGTTGCTACAGTACGTACGGAATTAACAAAGGCCCAGCCACCCCACAATAAAACAAGTGGTAAAATGGTGGTATAGTTATTTGCAAAAAAATGAAGTTGGATTTTATCAAATAATAGAACGAGCAGTAGAATATACAACACCACAAGTGCAATCAGAGCCTTGGATGAATTATTAGCAGTTTGTTGCACTTTCCCAAGGCGGTGTTGAGAAAGCCATCGACTCGCCCTGGGTAAAAAGATTTTCTCCCAGGCCGCAATACACAATCCCAGAGGCATGATAAAAAGTCTGGCTGCAGAAATCTCTGCAACAATGACTGAGCCAAAGAAAAAACCAGTAATGTACAGGTAGGTATTGGCGAAAAGCCAAGTAACAACCGAACGGGGTAGCGACCATTTAGAGCAGCTCCATGTTTCCGCAATGACGTGACTAAAGGCGTCTGGAGAGAATATAGGACTGATTCTGAGTCTGACCAAGCCATAAACTAGTGCTATTAAATTAGCGATGGCGACAGCTGTGAATACTGTAATCAGGCCAAATCCGAAAATTTGGTAAAAAAATAGTAACCCAAAACCCAGGGCAATAGCATAGATAATATCAATCTGTAGCGATACTTGTGGAGCGTGGCGCAGAAAACAAACGGCTCGTAGGTACTCGCGAACAAGGAGTGTAAAAAGGGCCAGGGAGAAAGATAGCGCAACCTTAGCAGAGAGTACAGTGGTGAAACTGAGACTAGAGGCAAATACCAGCAGCAAATAAATCAGCAAAGAGACAAGCAAGCCAGATAATACAAGGTATTGGAGAAGTACTGACTCCATTTGTGCGATAGAAATCGGATGTTTTTTTGAAGCCAATGTCAGTAGAGGTTCATTCACTAATGAAACAAAAATACTCTGTAAGAGCATCAGAAAAGCAAATAATTGAGCGTAAACACCATAGTCAGATTTGCTGCCAAAATTAATAAACGCAAGCCCTAGCAAGAAGTTTATTGCTGACAAGCCCGCATGATCGATCACCGAAATGGTGGTGTCTTGAATAAAACCTGATAGATAGCGTTTTTTTAAATTACTGGTGTTCAATTTCATAAATTGATGGATGCACTATATTAACTATTTAGGAGACAAGGTAGAGTGCCGAGCCTTCCTCAAGGCCTCCATGACACCTGAGCTAAAGTTAAGAACCATAGCAGACAGGCTGTATTTTAAAGCTGCTTGTCCTGCAGCATCCTGCATATGTCGTAAAGTGCAGGGATCCTTAATGACAGTAATGACAGATTGGGCGTATTGTGAAATGCTGCTATTTGCTATAACACCATTTATATTATTCTTTAAATAAGCAATTTCTGGCCCATGATGTGATGAAGTGGTGGTAAAGAGAGGGGCGGATGAGGCGAAGGCATCCAGTATTGTCAGGCCGACTGTCCCCGGGTTAAGCCAGCAATCAGCAAGGACAAAGTACGGGATCCGCTCCCCTCCATACAAGGCTCCAAGATATTTACACCAGGGGCGAGTTGAACAATAATTCTGAATGACTTGTTTCTTTGTGCCCTCACCAATAATAAGCATTCTAAAGTTTTCAACTTCTTTGTGGATAAAATCTAAGGTAGACAATAGAAAATCGACCTTCTTGCCTGCGACAAGCCGCATGCACACGATACCAATAATAACTTTCTGGATATCACTGATGTTGTCATTAAAAAGCTTGTTGTAAGAAGAAGTAAGCTGCATTAGGTCGGCATGCTGCTGTGCAGCTAAAATTTGCTTTGTATCAATGGCGTTGTTCGCAACAGTTATTCGTGATGGATCGAATCCGCAGCGAATAAGGCGACACTTACTGATTTCGGTATAGGCAAACCACCAATTAGCACGTAGGCTCAGGGCTTTCTTCACAGCATAGTTTACTGCCGATGAAATAGATTTTGTATCAGCAACCGGGCCATGGTCATAAAATGCAATGGGTGGAATGATTTGACTAAATTGTTGCTGCAGAAGTAACCGATTTATTGATAAAGCCCTATTTTCCTGACCGGTTATGATAAGCCGGATCCCCTTAATATGATCGTGTAAACCCTGTTGAAGGTATATACCATGATGAAAATAGATGTTATGGATCTGCTCACCGAATGGTAGCTCATGAATTGCATCAACTAGGTGTTCCTGGGGCAAACATTTACCACCAAGTACGCGAAGACAAATATCCTGTTTATTTAAGGCCTCATGTAAACCAAGAAAGAAAGGTACGCGATAATTGGGCACGATTCGTTCAACAAAAATTACCGAATCAGGGTTCACACTATGCCTTGTGTCCACAAGAAAGACATCACATCAGGGTCTGAAGCGTTCAATAACGTCATAACAACCTCTTAGCTCCATTTTAAACTCATTAAAACTCATTGCTCCATTGATAGCGTATCGATGAAGATCGAGTAGATTTATTTGCCCTTTTATATTCTTGCCACGAATATTATTACAGCATATATCGTAGTAATTTGATGCCAGTTGATAGTCTATAGGTCGATAACTATGTTTGTCGCCGAAAGGAAACGAAAATAATTTCGTAAGCAGACCAGTATTTGAAAAAATTATTTGTTGAGAAATCGTAAACTCACGGATTTTTTGATCGGTTGCTAATTCAGATATAGTACGGTGTGTAGAGGTGTGTGATCCGATTGAATGACCTCGATGTAACAGTGATTTGATATGATCCCAGTCCATCATTGGAATCTTGAGTCCATATTTATTTTGGAGCCGTTTATCAATTCCACATCCGATAGCAGACGTTGCAAGGAAGAAGGTTGCCTTAAAGTTGTAATGATCAAGAACAGGAAGCGCATTAGTAAAGTTATCAAGATAGCCATCATCAAATGTTATGACAACAAAGGGCTTTTGAAATGATCGTTCTTGTGATGGTATTTGGGAGTAAAGTGATGATTGCAGTTGTTCAAGAGAAATAACTGAAAAATACTTTGAAAGATAGTGCATGTGGGAATTAAATACTGCAATACTAACCGGATCGATTGTATTTCTTTCATTTGAAATAGAATGATATAGAAGTATGATAGCATAAGGAGGTAACAGGTAATTCCGAACAGCTATGCCGGGTAATAATAAAGGACCCAGAAACTGCCTTATCAGCATCTTGGGGGTCATTGTACAGTTTCCGAGGTAATTATTCTTGCAATCTGATGATTATCTATTCTTATATTTTTATCTAATAGAGAATTAGTTCTTGCAAAAAAGGCATCTAATAGTTTCCAGGCTTGCTGCTGTTCTATTTCCCATGAGTGACCCCAGAGATGAAATATCCCACCATGCTTTATGGAGAATTCAAGTATTCGATCCAGTCGTGCCGACAAGTTACTACTGCTGAGACATGTGAACAACAGTGGAAAGTTGATACCATTTAGATATATATTGTCAAGATAATTTTTGATATAGGTTAGTTTGCCATGATTAAAGAACTGTAGTGTCGTTGAAAGTTGGTATACATCATTTCCCGGCGTCAGACTAAAATTCGCAATGGTCCTGGCATATTCAAAGCCGGCGTTAATAACGAGTTTTCGAATATTTTGGTTATATTTACCACCCGGGTAGCAGAATCCGGCTATTGATTTCCCGATTTTTTGCTCTAGATAGTCTTTCCCGGCCACAATTTCCTGAGAGGCTCGCCGTAAATCCAGTTTATCAAGATAAATATGATGGAATGTGTGGCCCCCAATTTCAAATGTACTGGCCAAATCCCGAAGGTCAGAACCGACAATCGTATCTCTTCCTTCTGCATTGGTTGCAGGGATATAGAACGTTCCCCGCAGGTTGTATTTGTCCAGCAATTCTGCCAAACGAATATCCAGTGGATGTCCGTCGTCCCAGGAAGTAGTAAAAAGAAAGTGATTGGATGTTGGCAATTGGCTATCTTTATGAGCATCTGCTCAGAGAAATAAAGCAAAGAAAAAAAAGAATTGATACAGTATATACATTATTAATAACATGGGTATAAATAATTTATAAGCGAGGATAAATGAGGACAATTACCAGCGATTTACTGTGTGCTAACTTGCTATGATAGAATATATCCCAGTCAATCCCGTTGCTACACGTAACGGTAAATGTGAGTATAAACATACAATATCATATAAACAAGGAAATGGATAAGAATATGACTGATATCCCACAGCCTGTGCCAGATGAACATAGGCAAGAATCCAACTCTTTGACAACAATAAGGATTAGGCAGGGCTGGGTTATTTGCATTGGTTTCTCCCTGTTATTTACACTAAGGAAAGTTTATCCAGAGTATCGTCAGGTAATTTATCTATTACCTTATATTTCATTAGTATTTGGAATACTCAATAGTATTCTCCTGAGAAAGATTCTTTTTGATAAAAAGATGGTCTTGGGCTTTGTTATCTATGTAGTGGCGGTTATATTGTCTATATATAGTCTTGATCAGATGACATTTTTTTCTTACCGAGATTTCCTGATTATAAGTGCTGTATTTTTGACCTTCATACCTGTTATATCAATTACAGATAAGATGGTTAAAATACTTTTTATTGTATTTTTAATTAATACTTTTATCGGAGTTACCTTTAAAGGTGTCTATAGTCTCAATGTGAAATCATACCTCGTTGATTCAAATGCTCTATTGGAAAATGATGCATTTCAATTTGCACTATTTACATTATATTTTATCTATAGAAAGGACTATAAATGGGCAGCTATTAGCTTATTAATGAATGGAATAGTCTTCAAACGAATTGCCTTCTTCGCTTTATTATCATCATTGGGTACCTATCTATACATGTTCGGATTTAATAATAAAAAATATCTGGATAAGAAATTACTGGGCAAGTCACTGCTCATGGCTTTTGCATATACTCTCGTTCTATATATCATAGCAATGAATATTGCTTATATTGCAAGATATGTTCTTGATTATTTTCAATACTATGATATTTCTACGGACTACTTTCTCAAAGGGAGAATAGCCATTCAGAGCGAACTAAACCGTATCATCGCGAGTACAGGGCTTTACCAAACACTGTTTGGGCATGGCATCGGAGCTGCAGACAGTACATTGCAGCTAATCGCATTAATATTTGACAATCCACATAATGATTTTCTAAAATTACAGTTTGAATATGGAATCGTTGGTCTGGTGTTGTATGTTACGGCGATCTGGCTGATTTTGTCTAGAAATTGTTTTGGTATACTGGTTTTTGTCTTTAGTATGACATTGCTTCCCACTGACAATACCATAATATATATTACCTATCAGTTTTTAGCAGTATTTCTGGTTAAATGTATCAGTACTGAGATGATATCTCCTGGGGAACACCAACAAGAAAAATCTATAGGTAGTGTATAAATAATACTATTTGATATAAATATTTATTACTCAGAACAAACCACCACTGAACAGGTCCTTGATTTTTGACCAGATGCCAAGAGAGAAATTATCAACAAGGTCAATGCCAAGAGCAGATTTTATAATATATAACAGCAGAAGTCCAAGTAGAGAAGAAACAATAATCACAGTTGCCAACATAATCGATTTCCCTAATCGCGCCAACTCTTGGTATCTGCGACTCGCGGGACGCCTGTTTGCCCCCGAAATAAAGACAAAATAGTAGCTTTTTTTCCAAAATCTAATCGTCCATCGCAGGTCAATAGGGTGAACACCCCATGTTCTCGCTCCGAGAGCGACCTTCAGCCCCAGCAGTTGTTCATCGCTGAAACTGTCCCTTTGTTCTGCCGGAAGTCGTTTGAGCATGCCTTTGATGAATGGGTCATTGTGTATTCCATTGACAGATATTTTTCTGTCTGATCTCATGGTGGGTGTCCTGATTATCTCGTGGTTATGATATGGTACTATGTGAGGGTATCCTTTCTATCTCACACAACTCTATCGCATAAGGTGGTTGCAGACAAATGAATATCTTCATTGAGAGTTGTTACTGGAGATATAATGGGCCGCTCAAGCTCAGGTGGCTTTCCTGCCGTATGTCGGCATCTTTGCAAGCGTAGTTTTGAGTGGAATCCAGAACGTTTGTTATGAAGAAAATCCTTGTTACTGGTGGCGCAGGCTACATCGGTTCGCATACCTGCGTCGAATTACTCAATGCGGGCTTTGAGGTTGTTGTTATCGACAACCTCTGTAACAGTAAACGCAGCTCTCTTGATCGAGTCCATCGGATTACGAACAACAAAGCAATCCCTTTTGTTCAGGCTGATCTGCTCGACACCAAGACACTGGATAGTGTATTTACCACCTATCAGCCAGTAGCCGTCGTGCACTTTGCCGGACTTAAGGCGGTTGGTGAATCGGTCTCTTTGCCTCTACAGTATTATCGCAACAATGTCTGTGGCTCTGTAAATTTGTTACGAGCGATGCAGGAGCATGGTGTTCGAAACATCGTTTTCAGCTCCTCAGCCACTGTTTACGGTGAACCTGCATCACTACCGATTAAAGAAGAATTCCCACTCAGTGCAGCCAATCCCTATGGCCAGAGCAAGTTGATGATCGAGGAGATGCTCAAGGATTTGTATCGTTCCGATCCGGCATGGAATATATCCATATTGCGTTATTTCAACCCCGTTGGTGCCCATTGTTCCGGCCTCATCGGTGAGTCACCACAAGGTATACCTAACAACCTAATGCCCTATATCTCCCAGGTGGCGGTTGGAAAGCTGTCAGCGCTGGCAGTTTTTGGAAATGATTATCCGACAACGGACGGTACCGGTGTGCGGGATTATATCCATGTTGTGGATCTTGCCAGAGGGCATATTAAAGCTCTGGAGAAACTGACTTGCAACCCGGGATTGATGATCCATAATCTCGGAACCGGCAGAGGTGTTTCGGTACTGGAGCTGGTGATGGCATTTGAGCGTGCGTCGGGCAAGCCCGTCCCCTATAAGGTCACAGAACGTAGAGCCGGAGATATTGCCAGTTGTTACGCAGATCCCACCCTGGCACAGCAGCAACTGGGTTGGCAAGCAGAAAAAGGCCTGCAGCAGATGTGTGAGGATACCTGGCGCTGGCAGCGGCAAAACCCTGAAGGGCTGCCCTGAACCGATCTGAGGAGGCCAACAATGCTGAAAAACGGCCTTTTCAGCTGTTATTAATTTTCGAGTAACTCGATCCAGTGCACTACGGGCTTGTGGGCTGCTGTAGCCAGATACAGCTGGCAGCCAATGTTTGCTGTGGCAATGACCTCGGCGTCATTATTCTCCAGAGTGTTGATTTTGTTGTTCAACATTTGCCTGGAAAGTTCTTTTTGTAGAATTGAGTACGTGCCTGCCGAGCCACAACAAAGATGAGAGTCTGCTATGGGGGCCAGGGAAAAATTCAGTCGCTGTAGCAGTTTTTCCACTCGCCCACCCAGTAGCAAGCTGTGTTGCAAGCTGCAGGGTGTATGAAATGCCACCCTGCGCCCATGGCCATTGATGCCCAATTGCTCAAGTGGTAGAGCCTCCAGAATTTGTGAAAGATCACGGACTTTCCTTGCAACGACTTTCGCTTTGTCGGCATAGATGGGGTCGTCAGCCAGTAAATGTCCATATTCTGTAAGCATGGCACCACAGCCACTGGCACCGACCACAACAGCTTCCGCACCCTGTTCAAGTTCAGGCCACCAGGCATCAATATTCTGCCGCATCCGTGCCCGCGCTTGTTTCGGAGCTGACAAATGCTGGTCAACCGCACCACAGCAGCCGGTTGAAGGTGGAAAGATTACGCTGATACCCATTCGATCCAGAATTCTGGCTGCAATGGTGGAGGTGGCTGGGGTAGCGACCGACTGTACGCAACCAGGGAACAGAATCACCCGCCTGTCATGTTGAGCTTGGGGAAGTTTTCCGGGTTGCTGGTGGCTGGGGATTTGCTTGTGCAGATCTTCAGGTAGCAGGCTACGCAAGTATTGACCCGTTCGTAGCAGCACAGAAAAACGTTTTGGATAAGGGAGAATGGCGCGCAAGCAGACACGAAATACTCGTTGTAAAAAAGGGCGTGGCAGGCGACGCTCAAGCTCCAGTCGGCCGATATCCAATAATTGGCCATAATGAACCCCGGATGGGCAGGTGGTTTCACAGGACTTGCAACTCAGGCAGCGGTCAAGGTGGATCCGGCTGTTCTCACTGACTGGTTGTCCCTCAAGCATTTGCTTGATGAAATAAATGCGACCTCGTGGCCCATCACGCTCATCACCGAGTAGCAAATAGGTCGGGCAGGTGGCGGTACAAAAGCCACAATGTACACAGGCCCGTAGAATTTTCTCGGCTTGTTGGCCGTTTGGGGTTGCAAGAAAGGCCTTGGCTAAAGAGGTTTGCATTCAAAGTCCCGTTGCAGCCGTCGTACCATACAGGTGGCCGGGGTTGAACAAGCTCTTGGGGTCGAAAGCCAGTTTCAGGCGTTGATGCAGTGCCAGTAGTTCTGAGGGAAGCGGTTGAAAGACTTCGGTGCCGGGTTTGGCGCCACGAAAACAGGTGGCGTGACCACCCACGGTTTTGGCGTAGTCCCAGTAGTCTGTTTTATCTATGATTAAATGCCTGTTTTCACAGCACCAGCGCAGCGCCCCACCCCATTCCAGAATGACTTCTCCGGACTCCTCGCGAAGTAGTGTTGTGGGTGGTACTGACAGGCGCCAGAGTCGCTTTGATGCGGTAAATGCGGGCAGAGTCTGTTCCCGAAGGGCAGTCCAAAATATGCTGCCATCGGTATTTTCGTCACCTCCAATCAGGGAGATGGCGTCGTGGACAGCGCTGCGCTCACCGGACAAGCGGCAATACAGCTGATCTCGATACCAGGCTGTGGCGGTAATCGGCAGGGCCTGTCTGGACCAGGTGAGCATGTGTTGCAACGCGGTTGTGCTGTCACATGACATACTAATGGTGGTTTCCGCCTCAGGTAGGGGTAGGACCTTGAGTGAGACTTCAAGCAACAGGGCCAGCGTCCCCAGGCTGCCAGTCAGCAGTCGTGAGATATCGTATCCGGCGACATTTTTTATCACCTCACCGCCAAAATGCAGTATCTGGCCATGGCCATTGATGACGCGAACCCCCAGTACATAGTCGCGTACCGAACCACGATAAGCACGCGCCGGTCCGGCAAGTCCGGCAGCAACCACACCGCCGAGGGTTGTTCCGGGACCGAAGTGTGGGGGCTCGAAGGCTAGCATTTGACCACGCTCTGCCAGTATTGCCTCGATTTCCTGTAGCGGTGTACCACTTTTGGCGGTGAGTACCAGCTCCTTGGGCTCATAATTGAGAATACCGCGATGTCCGGCACAACTGAGTTTTTCCCCATTCACCGTACGGCCATAAAAGTCTTTACTGTGACCGCCACAAGGTTGCAGGGTTTTTTGTTCTGAGAGTGCCTGTAGAATCTGTTCTTGCAGGGCTTGGCTGCAATTAGTCCTTGGCATGTGGGTCTTCTCCGCTTTTCATTCCACTGGCCAGGCGGTACTCCGCACAATGCCGTGGTCGGGGAACAGCCTTGCCCGGGTTGAGCAATTGAAGTGGGTCAAAAGCCTCTTTAACCCGATGCATTTGCTCCAGTTCCTCGGTATTGAACTGTACACACATTTGCTGGATTTTCTCCAGCCCGACGCCATGTTCACCGGTAATGGTGCCACCGACTTCGATACAAAGGAGCAGGATTTGGGCCCCCAGGTCTTCTGCTCTTTTCAGTTCTCCGGGTTTGTTGGCATCGAACAAAATCAGGGGGTGCAGATTGCCGTCACCGGCGTGAAAGATGTTGGTGACCGTGAGTTGAAATTCCTCAGCTAATTGGGCTGTGCCCTCCAGCACCTGTGCCAGCTTACGGCGTGGTACGGTGCCATCCATGCAATAGTAGTCTGGGCTGATGCGCCCCGCTGCCGGAAAGGCAGATTTACGGCCGAGCCAGAATTTAGCCCGTTCTGCTTCATCGGCGGCTATCTTGACCGATGTTGCCCCGCACCCCTTGAGCAGGTCTTCTATCCGGACCATCTGGCTTTCGACCTCGACCTGATTACCGTCCATTTCACATAACAGCATGGCTGCCGCCTCGACCGGGTAGCCAACACGAACATAGTCTTCAACCGCACGGATGGAAGGACCATCCATCATTTCCAGGCCGGCAGGAATTAATCCGGCCGCAATAATCTCGCCGACGGCATTGGCGGCCTTGCTGACATCGTCGAAGGCGGCCATCGCCACCTTGGCAAGTACCGGCTTGGGCAGCAGTTTCACCACCCCCTCGACCCCCACACCGAGCAGACCTTCCGAGCCGATGGTCAATGCCATGAGGTCATAACCCGCTTGGTCCAGCGCAGACGAACCGAGTATCAGCAAGGTCCCGTCCATGAGTAACAGGTGAATTTCCAGAATGTTGTGAACGGTCAGGCCGTATTTGAGGCAATGTACACCCCCAGAGTTTTCCGCCACATTGCCGCCAATGGTGCAAGCGATCTGCGAAGATGGGTCCGGAGCATAATAAAGGCCGTGCGGGTCGGCGGCTTCACTGATTGCCAGATTGCGCACACCCGGTTGCACCCGGGCGGTGCAAGCTTGTGGGTCCAGATCCAGGATGGCATTAAGTCGCGCCAAACTCAAAACAATGCCGTCCGCCAAAGGAGTGGCCCCTGCAGACAGGCCCGTTCCCGCACCGCGGGCCACAACCGGAACTTTATGGGCATGACACAGTTGCAGAATTTCCCGAACCTGTCCGGTCGTGTCTGGCAGCACCACCAGCATCGGCAGCTGGCGGAACATCGGCAGACCATCACATTCGTAGACCCGGCGCTCTTCTTCTGTCGTCACGATGGCGTCGTCCGGTAGAATTTTCTGCAGTACACTTAGCAATACCGGATCGCAGGTTTGTGCGTGTTTAGTCCTTGTCATAAAATCGAAAAAAAGGGGCCAGAAAAAGGGGTCAGAGCCCTTTTTCTTTTTGATATGGTTACTACCGATAGCATAGTATTTTAAGAAAAAGGGCTCTGACCCCTTTTTTCCTGCAGCCGCCGGTGCTGCAGGCTAGGAAATCGCTGGCGGATGTTGTTCAGAAAAGTCAGGTCGAAAGGGGCAGTTATGACCCCTTCGCCACCATCCAGCTGACATAGAATATCACCCCAGGGGTTGATGATCATGGAGTGGCCCCAGGTATCCCTGCCGTTGGCATGATGGCCGGTTTGGGCGGCAGCGATGACATAACACTGGTTTTCAATGGCGCGGGCACGCAGCAGTAACTCCCAGTGGGCTCGACCAGTGGTGACCGTGAAGGCTGCCGGCAACAGTAGGATCTGCGCACCACGTGCCGATAATTCCCTATATAGCTCGGGGAAGCGCAGGTCATAACAGATAGACAGGCCGAGTTTGGCGACCGTAGTGTCGGCAAGTACGACCTCCTGCCCAGGTCGTATCACTGCTGATTCCCGGTAGGCCTCCTGACTACTGACCTCGACATCAAATAGGTGTACCTTATCATAGCGCTGTATACACACACCCTCAGAACTGTATACCAGGCACGAGGCGAATACCCGTGGGTCCTGGTCAGAATTGACTAGACCCACCGATCCGGCAATCACATATAGCCCGCGGGTTTTGCTGTATTTGGCCAGAAAGTCTTGGATAGGACCACTGCCGAACTGCTCGGCTGCAGCCAGTCGCTCGTGTTCGTCAACAGGCATGAAGGCAAAGTTTTCCGGCAGCAAGGCCAGTTGCACACCGCTGGCTGCAACTTGATCCAGTAATCGAGATGCGTGCTGCAGATTCTCGGTAATAACCGGGCCTGAATTCATCTGAATGGCAGCGACGGATTTGTTCATAAGGCAGGCCTCTTTTGTACATCGAGAACCAATGTATCTGCAGAACCCGAACCAGGTTCGAGAACAATATTCGTGGAGGTGATGCCCAGTGCGACCAGCCAGTTGCGAACATCGAAGGCCCAGGCATTGCCCAGGTCACCACCGGGATAGCGAATCACAATCTGGCTACCGGGGGTTTTCTCGAATTGTTCTTGAATACTGCGAATGGCGGGGATGGCCATGACAATTCGCCCACTACGGGTACGGGGCCATTCCTGGTGTGACAGGGTGGTTGCGGCCAGGATAGCACTTGGCCAGAACAGGTTCTGACAGGCCAGCAACAGGACCAATACCCAATGAGAGTAGATTTTTCTTGTCGGATTCAACGGTTGCCTCGGAATTCATTAGGTTCTTTCTGGTTCGCCTGCAATACCACGCGTTTGATCCGGGGATTTTTCCAGTCGCCACTAATTCTGTATTCATAGCGGAGCCACTGATTGATTTGGTCACGAAAAACCTTGTTTAATAGAAAAATAGCTACACCAGCTACCGGGTTTAACAAGGCACTGATGAGGCTTACGTTACCACCTAGCTGGGGTGCCACGGTCATCTTCAAATCATAGTCCTCAGTGCCCAGGCCGATTCTGCCCTGCATATCCACCAGTGCGACAGTACTGAATATCAGTAATTTGTCCATGATTAGGTTGCCTGAACTGAGGTGGGCCTTGGCCTCCATTTCATTGTAACGCAATCCATCTCCTGAAAGATCGGAAAAATCCAGTCGCAGCCGCTGCAGCAGGGCGTCGGCATTGAGTAATCCGAGAAAGCGGCCACTACCGGGTTTGACACCCAGGATACTCCCCTCGCGTGAATTAAAATCCAAAGTACCACTGACCTTAGAGATTTTATAATCAGCAGGACGACCGGGCCATTGTAGTTGGCCTTGCAGGTCAGCAACACCGGCCTTAAGCTGTTTTTTAAAACCTAAAGAGTCGACCACCGAACCCAGGTCGATGCTCCCGGCCTGGAAGTTGAAAAGGGTATTACCATGGTTCGGACCCGACTTCCAGCGACCATCAACCTGCATCATCAAATCATTGCGTAACAGCTGTAAACTATTGATCTGCAATAATCCCGGGCGTGATGTTGAGAGCAGATTGAGCTGTCCCAACTGCATATTGCCGTAACGAAAATTAGCCACCCGCAAATTTAGATCAGGCCACGTATCCGGGTCACTGCCGTTGGAAGTGTTTGAGTTTTTTGTGGTCGGCAGGTAAAAATATTGCATGTCCAGATTCAGAAAACTGTGGCTCCCGGTTTTACGGTAGCTACCGCTGCCTTGCAGCCGATCTCCAGTTACCTTCAGTGCCAGAGTTTGTGGCTGGACAGGTTGTAGGGTCATGTCCACCGCACCCCAAGGCCTGGACATGGCGTATACGTCCCGGGCCTTGAGTGCAATACCGAGGATCGGCAAAGCGGTAGACCCGCGATTACTGAAGCGGTCGAGTATCTGTTGCCAGGCATCCCAGTTGAAGCGATCAGCAATCACGCGAACCTGTAATCCACGTTGACGACTTTTTTCATCAAGATCTGCCCCAATGGCAATATTGGCATCCTGTAAACGTACTTGTTTGCCTTCCTTGGTCCATTGCAGATCGGCCTGCAGGGCTATACCGGCATCTACGGTGACATTTATCGCGGATCGGTGTCGCTGGATTTTGACCCGTAGAGGCCATTCGGTGATGGCATTTTTTTGCAGGGGCGGCGGTAACTTGAGATCTACGCCCTTGAGGTTGCTTTGCAGCGTAAAGATATTGGCATTACCGCTATCTTGCCAACTGCCTTGCCACTGTAAGCGACCTGAGCCCAGACCAGAAAACTTCTCGCCGGCAAATTGCAGCAAGGCGGGAACATCCGCCTCACCACTGGCCTTGATCTCACGTATACCCGGCTTGAAGGTGAAGAATAAATCTGTTGTCAGTGGGCCTGAAAAGACGCTCGCGGTCAGGCCTGTAGCAGCAATATGCGTATTATCGAAAACCAGTTTCCCCTGGATATCAGACAGTCGTAGCCCTGATAGCAAAGTCAAGGACTGGTTTTGGAAATAATACACGCCAGAGAATTTTCCTGCCTTACGGGTGCCAAAAGGATACTCCAGGGCCAAATCCATAGCACCCATACCGCTGGCAGCTTTCATGAAAGTCCCGGCTGCACCTCGATCCAGTTTTTGGGACTTCATAAATGTGAGCAGTTCTGCAATTTCTCCGCTGGACCGTCCGGTTAGAGTAAGCAAGGTTTTATTAGTACCCAATCCACTAAGGCTGCCTTCGAGTTGGGTGATCTGTTGTTTGACAAAAACCGCGCTATCGATGGTAAAGCGCAGACGTCTGTTTTGAACGCTTAGGCGCCCGGAAACGGCATCGAAAACAGGCCATTTCGGAACCATGCGGAATTTTCCTGCCGTGATGACGGCGCTGAGTGTAACCGTACCCTTGTCGAGAAAGTTGTTGGCTTGCAGGTCACCCTCGATTTTCCCCTGATCCATTCGAAATTGGCCACCAAGCAAGGAATTGTTAAGCCATTGCTTTGTTTTGTTGGGCAGAGTTACAGGCAATAGTGCTCGAATGGCTCCAATATCACCGCTGCTACGCTGCAGCAACACGGACAGTTTGCCCGGGTGCAATTTCTTATCAAGCTGCACACTGGCACTGCCGGAGACCTCCAACCCCGACGTTTGCAAACGCAATTGTTCAAGAGTAACGTTCCAGCCTGATGAGCTAGCTCGCCATCTTGCCCTGCCCTGTCCGGCTTGTAAGGTAATCGGAGTCTTCCATAACTGTGGCCATTGGATAGTACCGCTGCTAGCCTTAAGTGTCACAGACCCTCCAGTGGGCGACCAGTGTAGACTGCCACTGAACACGGGCGAACTACGCCCAGGCTTTTGCAGTGTCACACTGCATTTGCGACAATTGGCTTGTAAATCTGCAATACTCAGGCCTTGTGCTGAGGTCTGCAGGCGGGCCTGCAATAAAGAAATCTGACCTTTGACAAGGGTTAGCATCGATAAGTTGGCGTTGATTCCCGTAATGGCCGTTTGCCAAAGTTGAAATGCTTTGGATAATTGTGCATTCGGGATGGTAAGTTGGTATTGATTCTGTGACGATTGACGTACCGACATCAGGTCGACAACGAAACGTCGATTAGCTCGGCCCAACTCGACATCACGTAACTGCGCTCTCCATGAGTTCCGTACCTTGTTCCATTGTACGGTACCGCGTAATAGGTCAAGGGTCACTTCCTCAGGTGTCATCTTAAAGATCAGGTTTTCAAGTAATGCACGGCCAGTGACCTGCTGTAGGCTTCCTTTTGCCCAGCGGCATTGTAAGTTACTGTTGAATTTACCCTGTACCAGTCGTGGCGCCAAGCTACGAATTTGTATGGGTAAGTCCTGCCAGCTCATGTGTTGTATCCGCACACTGCAATTGGCTTGTGGAGTACCAGAGGCTAAGCCACGTACCGAAAGTTGTAATGATGCCAGGCCACCAGCAGCTTGTAATTGGCCCGTAATCTGGATTGTGCCATTTCGCGTTTCCATGCTGAGATTGGCATTAATCGGAAAAGTGTCTCCATTTGGGCTATGCCAGATCAGGCGGGCATCCTCTATCACCAGTCGCATGTCGGCAAACTCAGTTAGTCGGGAGTAATCTGTTGCCCTTTTGTCGGTGCCCAAAACCAGCTCATCAATAACGACTTGGTGGTTACTGTCCAGACGTGCATGCAGTACCGGGGCATTAATTTTCAGTACTCTGGGTACCAGACGACCTAGCAACAGATCTGGTAACGACAGCTCGACCTGTAAGCGGCGCAAACGCAATGGCTTGGTCGCATTCGGGTGGTCTGGATGGCTTGGCTTGACTTCGACACCTGTCGCGATCACTTGCGGATTCAGCCCTGTCCAGTTGCCACGAAGGGTCTGAAAAGTAATGTCTCGTCCTGTGGTTTGCTGCAATAGATCAATAATTTGAGACTGCATATCCTGCAGTCGGTTGACCGCAATGACGGCCACGACAACCACTATAAGGGCCACAGCAAGCAGGCCCAGCAGGATGTTTCTGCAGTAACAATAGCAGCGCCGAAGTATTCCCATAATGTTACAAAAGTATCATGTTATGGCATAATGTTACTAAATCGTAAGTTATTGATTATGTTATTCAAGAGTTACCGAAAGCGATGCCCTGGGAAGTTGTCCTAGAACAGGAGTCGTAGCGAGGACCAACAGGTTGACATCTCACATCAAAACCACATCATATTGTTCCTGATGATAGCTGGTTTCGACTTGTAAGCGAACTGGTTTGGCGATGAATGTCTGTAAATCAGCCAGGTTGGTTGATTCTTCTTCAAGGAGCAAATCAACCACGTTCTCTGAGGCCAGGACGAGGATTTCCTGTGGATCAAATTGTCGTGATTCACGAAGAATTTCACGAAAAATCGTATAACAGATCGTCTGGGCAGTTTTTAGCATGCCCCGCCCCTGGCAGACCGGGCATTCCTCACAGAGTTGGTGCTCCAGGCTTTCCCGCACCCGTTTGCGTGTGATCTCAACCAGGCTTAAGCTTGACATTTCTGTCACGAAGGTGCGAGTGCGATCATGACTGAGGGCTTTTTCCAGTGCCCGCATGACCTGGAGACGATGTTCCGGATCTTCCATATCGATGAAATCAATAATGATCATACCACCCAGGTCGCGTAATCGTAGCTGTCGTGCAATCGCGTAAGTGGCCTCGAGATTGGTTTTGAACAAGGTTTCTTCCAGATTGCGTCGACCGACGAAGCCACCGGTGTTGACATCGATAGTGGTCAAGGCCTCGGTCTGGTCGAGTACCAGGTAACCACCCGACTTTAAACTGACATATCGATCCAGTGCCCGCTCGATTTCATCTTCGACCGAGTAAAGTTCGAAGATGGGCCGCTCTCCGGAATAATATTCTAGCCTGTTGGCGACGTCTGGAACCAGTTCATCAGCGAACTCCCGGGCTTTCTGGTAGGTTTCCCGGGAATCGATACGAATTTTTTCTACGGAATCGCGGACCAGGTCTCTCATTATTCGCAGGGCAAGGGGAATATCCTCATGGATCAGCGTGGGCGCAGTACTATCCTGTAAATGTTGCCGAATACGGTTCCAGACCCGCCACAAAAAGCGCATATCAGACAACAGATCTTCTTCTGACGCAGATTCTGCTACCGTGCGGATGATATAGCTGCCGGTTGTGCCCTCCTGTTGTTGCATCGTTTGCACTAATTCGCGCAGGTATTCCCGCACATCTTCATCCTGGATGCGCTGTGATACACCGAAGTGGTTGCCGGTTGGCAGATACACCAGATGACGTGAAGGTATCGAAATTTCAGTGGTGACCCGTGCTCCTTTGGAGCTGATCGGATCTTTGAGCACCTGTATGGTCAATTCTTGGCCTGAGTGTAATAAGTCACCGATCTCCGGTGCTACCCGGTCCGGGCCATTGTCGGGTTCCTGGTGCGGGTTGATATCCGAGGCATGCAGAAACACCGTTCGTTCCAATCCGGCGTCAATAAAAGCAGCCTGCATTCCGGGCAGCACACGGACCACCTTGCCCTTGTAGATATTTCCAACCAGGCCGCGAGAACGGCTACGCTCAATATGGACTTCCTGGAGCACGCCATTTTCTACTACCGCAACCCGGGTTTCCTGAGGGGTGATATTAATCAGTAATTCTTCTGCGGCAGACAATAGGTCTATCTCCAGTAGAAAAGGGGTCAGAGCCCTTTCATAAAAAATGGTAACTATTCAGCATGTTTAGATTTTGGCTCAGTACAAGGCATTTTCGCACGGAGAATGTGAGCATATAAGTCATATGTGAGCATT
>ENA-ORDP01000843-ORDP01000843.1-marine-sediment-metagenome-genome-assembly--contig:-NODE-843-length-18535-cov-4.893723_pt1 | contig 18535 bp, 14 predicted proteins | sample MGYA00248627_ERZ508539 | MGnify/ENA primary metagenome ERZ508539 (study PRJEB26208, sample SAMN05571518) | marine sediment metagenome | biome: deep sea; feature: Hydrothermal vent; material... | reverse complement strand
CTGCTTCGGAAAAAATAAGCCCGGCTAATTCGACGGCTTTTTGCAAATTTTCTTTTTTCAGTTCCATGATTTGCTGTGAAAGGCCCATAACTGAAGCAAAAGGATTGACAATCTCATTGGTAACATTCGACAGGAAATGGCTTTTAAAAGTTTCAGACTCTACAAGTTTTTTGTTAATATCATCTATTTGCTTCAGGAGTTGTCTGTTCGTTTCCTGTAGCTGTTCAATTTGTTGTTGTTTATCTTTTTCGTTATTCATGGCCTATGTTTCTTTTTGATAAATAGTCGGGTATATCATTTTTACTCCTTCAGGCATATGGTAAATCAGTGTCTCGGAATGTCCCAGTATTAAAAACCCACCGGGAGCAAGGTGTTTTACCAAACGACCAGCCACCTTACTTTGTGTTTCTTTGTCGAAATAGATAAGCGTGTTCCGACAAAAAACAAACTGAAAACCGGGAGGCATAGCATCACGTTTCGCCACGAGGTTTTCCCACACAAATCTGGTTTTAACTCTGAGTTCGGGAACAATCCTAATGGTCGGTTTTGTCTTATCTCTGCTTCGCTGCAGGTATTTCCCATGGTAATTCTGAGGAATAGCCTCCAAAACACTATAGGGATAGATTCCCTTTACAGCCTTTCCAAGCATGTTTTTGGAAATATCGTTTCCATACACAACAAAATTACTGATATGGCCGGCAATTTTTTCTTCACTGAGCAACATGGCAAGACTATAAACTTCCTCTCCGCTACTGCATCCGGCACTCCAGACTTTGATGTATTGGCCGTAAAAATGAGGGAGTAGCTCCTTTTTTAAGCGTTCGAAATGATCTTTTTCACGAAAGAATTCTGTTTTGTTAGTGGATACAACATCCATCATCTCAAATACTTCATCACCGTGCTCTCCCTGTTGAAGAACATAATCTGTATAAGCTGAAAAAGAGGTGTAGCCCAGTTTTCGCAACCGTGGCAGCAATCTGTTTTGGAGCAAATAATGTTTTTTCTCCGGCAAATAAATCCCAAAAGCATCATAGATAAAGGTACTCAGCCGATGAAAGTCTTTGATGTTCAGCAGAACAGATTCCGAAGTAAATATTCCTTTATTCATGATCCGGTACCTAACGTTTAAAATCGTTCATAGCCTTCATCCAAATCATCCGGTTTTCCAAGATCAATGTCCACCCCTTTCTTTTTATGATGAGCTTTTTGCCCGGCAGTCACAGCTTGCGGAATTTTTTTCCTGACACGGGGAGCTACATTTTCCGGAGTATCACTGATAAGAACCCCATCTTTCAATTTGAAAAAGGCCTGTGTATCAAGGAGCCGGTCTGCCTGGGAAGAGAGTTCTTCTGCACTGGTAGCAATTTCTTCCGAAGCAGCTGCATTTTGTTGCGTAACTTCATTTAACTGCTGAATAGCATCATTGATTTGGTCGGCGCCAAGTTTTTGTTCCACGCTGGCCTCCGAAATACTTTTGACCATATTGGCTGTTTTACCCACTTCCGGTGCCACATCAAGCATAAGTTTCCCTGCATTTTCGATGACTTTCGCACTATCATGTATGAGGCTTTCTATTTCGGAAGAGGCCTTTTTGCTTCTTTCGGCAAGCTTCCCTACTTCTATTGCTACTACCCCAAAGCCGCGGCCATGTTCACCGGCACGGGCAGCTTCCACCGCAGCATTTAGCGCTAAAATATTGGTCTGAAAAGCAATTTCGCTAATAATTCCGATTTTTTCAGCAATGGCATCCATCTTTTTCTGGCTTTCCCTCGCTGCTTTAACCATTTGATTTGTCGTTTCGGAAAGTTGGATAACAATATTTTCAGTGGCAGTAGCATTGTCAGCTACCTGATGAATATTGGATGCCAGTTCCTCCACCGATGAGGAGACTTCTTCCACCGATGAGGCCTGCTGGGAAGCTCCCTGTGCAATACTTTGTGAAGAAGCACTCAAGTCGTGGCTGGCAACGGAAAGGTTTCCAACCGTGGTTTTTATTTCAATGGTGGTTTTTCGCAGACTCTTCTGTAATATTCTGACATGCCGTAAAATCCATCCCATCTCGTCATGTGCGATATCCGGAATATCGTCGGTAAGATCACCTTTGGAAAGGGTAGTCAAATATTTGATAACCAATTTATACTTTTTGGTAATATCAATAATAAATAAAATGGATAGCAATAAGATGGTGAGAAAACCGACAAATAATATGGTATTATCCCAACGATGTATCTCTGAAAACGAATGACTGACACCTGACATCATCTTTTGATCATCTTTAGCTTTCAGGATAGTAAAAGCACTGGCATCAGCTTGAAATTTCCGAATTGCCTCGTTGAAATTATCAAAAAGCTTTTGCCATTGCAGATGGTTATTCTTATTAGAAATATCTCCTTGAAAGTTCAGGATATTTTCCACCGTGCCAAACAATTTATCCACACCTGCAGACATACGGGAAAGGAGTACCTGCTCATCGGGTGTAAAGACACCGGCACTGCGAATTTTCAGAAACCGGCTACGGACATCCTTCATTGCTGTTCTCAGTTGATAAGCAGCAGAAGCTTTGGCCGTTCCTTCGCTTCGCAACCTCTGTACCGGAATCTGGACTTTAGAGAGGAGGTCAGCGTTTAACTGCGACAACTGATGCAAAGGGATAATGCTCCCCTCGAAAAACGCTCTTTTTTCGGTATTAGCTGTCTTAATAGTAATTTGCATAATGTAACCCAGACTAAAAAATACGGCTAAAACTACTACCAGCAGGCCTGCCATTTTGGTACGAAAATTAATTTTTTTCATCTTTATCGTTTTTTACAAAAATTTCAAAATAAATTATTTCACAACTATTTATTATGCCTTTGTTTTCCGCTTGTATCACCTCCTTCGGAAAATTGGTTGTTTTCAAAGTCAGGCAACGCTTCATTTTCAAAAAGTTTCTCAGGATTTAGGATTAAAATAAAGAGTCCTTTTCGTTCAATAACGCCATCGATATAATCCACATTATATTTGTTTCCAAAAGCCGGATAAGGCTTAATGTCAGCATCCTGCACTTCGAAAACATCGTTGGAATCATCAACCACAATACCAAGGGTAGTCTCCTTCCCTTCCACTTTCAGGTTCAACACCAAAATCAGGGATTTGTTGAAGTCTTCTTTTGCCCTGAGTCCAAATTTCAGATAGGTATCAACCACTGGCAAAACACTGCCATTAAAATTGATAACTCCCTTCAGAAACGAAGGGCCTTGCGGAACTCTGGTAAATGAGATAGCTTCCAGTACTCTGAGTACATACTTTACGTTGATGGTAAAAAACTCTCCCGCGAGAGAAAACAAAATGTAGGATTGTTTTTGTTCACCGGTTTTAGTAATGTTTTTTTCCATGATTATCAATCATTAATAAATTTATCAATTATCTTGCTTGTATCAATAACAAGAGCCACTTCTCCGTCGCCGAGGACAGAGGCACCCGAGAAGATTTCCTGTTTTTGTACTATGTGGCTCAGCGGCTTGATGACCGCCTGATATTTGCCTACCACTTCATTAATCACAAAACCGATCTCCTTTTTACCGTAATCCACTACAATCAGGTACAACTCGTTCCGGTTGGTGTCCTTTTCATCAAACTCGCTCACCAAATCAACAAACTGAATTTGACGGTTGTCTTTGGAAATAAGATTGTTAAAGCTTTTTTGTAGCTCTTTGCGTGTAACCGGAAAGACCTGCTTTACGTCGTTCATGGGAATAATATAGCGGTTTTTTCCCACATAAACCAGCAGTCCGTCGATAATGGAAAGTGTCAGTGGTAATAGAATGCTGACTGTCGTACCTTTTCCTTTTTCGGTTTCCAGTTCGATGGTTCCGCGAAGGTCTTCAATATTTTTCCTGACCACATCCATACCCACACCACGACCGGAAATGTTACTCACTTTTTTGGAAGTGGTAAACCCGGGCTGAAAAATCAGTTGCAGAAGATCCTTACGGGAGATTTCGGCCCCGGGTTTGGCAAAGCCCATCTTTAAAGCAACCTGATTTAATTCCTGAACATCTATCCCACGGCCATCATCCGAAATTTTTATCTGTACGAATGCGCCCCGGTAGGAAGTTTCAATGTGAATAAGTCCATGGGCAGGTTTTCCGGCTTTTACCCGCTCTTCGGCCGATTCTATGCCATGGTCAATACTGTTACGCAGGATATGCATCAGTGGATCATAGAGCTTTTCAATCATAGATTTGTCCAGCTCGGTTTCGGTACCTGTTGTTTTCAGCGTAATTTCTTTGTTCATTTGAGCAGAGAGGTCATGCACCAGCCGTTTGAAACGTATCAGAATGGTATAAATAGGGATAAGACGCAAGTCCAGCGCATTTTCCCGTAGTTGTCGCGATAGTTTTTCGTAAGCTTCCGTAATATTTTCCAATTCCGGGTCTTCCCGAAATTGGCTGTAATGCGCAAGTCTGGCCTGGGTTGTTACCACCTCACTGATGATATCGAGTAGCTCATCGAGCTTGAATGAAGGGACTCTGACAGTTTCATGGAGGATTTTTGTGTGGGTATCTTGCTTCTTCGGATGGTCGGATGTCTCTCGTCCTCTCTTTTCAGATGGGATCTCTACTTCCGGAGAATATGTTCCAACTATCTCCTTTTCAGGAACTTTATCCGGTTGTGAGACTCCCTCCGGTTCTTTTTCTTCTTCCTCAGTAAAGGAAAATGCTGCCGACAACAGTTGTAATTTCTCCACGGTGATGTTTTCTGAAAGCTGAAGCTTTTTTTCCTGTTTTTCAAAATCGGGATGGGAAAGCAAATCATACTCCGATACCTTTTCTATTTTGATGCGGCTGTCGTCTTCCACAAAAATGAAAACATCTTTTATGAAATTTTTATCTTTATTTGTCACGAGAAGTAAATCCCATGAAACATAAACATTCTCAACATTAAGACGTCTGAAGTCGGGGAGGTTTTCGGTATGTAAAAAAACTCTTAACCGGCCAGACTCTGCCAGCTCATCCAAAAGATACAGCGGCCGGGTTCCATTTTTCAGAATATCACGATGTGGTTCAAAATGAATATACCAGGTAGCCAATACCTTATTATTCTTTGTTGTGCGTGGAGATTTTTCGGATATATCCTGGTGGAGATTATCGTCATCCTGCTCTAAGAGAAATTCTGATTTTAATATATCCAAAAGCTCCTCTTTCATGGATTGTGTTTCAGAATCATTGGGCTTATCAAGCAGCCGGCGGATGAGGTCTATACTTTGAAAAGTAAAATCAATAATCTTTTTATTGATTTTACGTTTTCCTGAACGTACCAGTTCGTACAGGCTCTCCATCTCGTGTGTAAAAAGGCTGAGCTCATCAAAGCCAAACATGGCACCCGTACCTTTGAGTGAGTGCATCACACGAAAAGCTGTGTTAATCCGCTCCTCGTCATCCGGATGGTTTTCCAGTTTCAGGAGCGCCTCTTCAAGGCTTTCGAGCAACTCATTGGCTTCGTTCACAAAACTTGCAGCTAAATCGTCCATCACCTTATGACCTTTTTAATAATCTGCAAAAATTTTTCTCTGTCGAAAGGTTTCGTTATCCATCCCGTTGCGCCTGCTGCTTTGGCTTCCTGTTTCAGCTCCGGTTTTGTCTCTGTAGTTAAAAACAAAATGGGCACAAAACGGTAATGTTGGTATTTTCTGATTTCTTTGATCAGTTCCAGCCCATTCATACGAGGCATGTGCAAATCGGTAACCACCAAATCAATTGTCCGGCCATCAAAACAGGGAAGCGCATCCTGACCATCTTCTCCTATGATGACCTGATAACCGGCCTCTTCCAGTATCATCTTCACCAACATCCTGATACTTACTGAATCATCAACAAACAGTATGGTTTTTTTTCGCATGATACTTCGTTTTTAAAGTTGGGAGAACGCCTGCCGGAAACCCGATTCATCAAAAATCCGTTCAAACTCCTGATCCAACTGAAAGTCAAAAATAAGGTTTTTCCCGGACTGCTTCATGCTTTGTGCCCACGCAAGCAACAATTGCAAAAAGCTCAAATCCATATTTTCCACATTGGTTACCTTCACATCAATATATGAGACCTTTGAAGCAGCTTTTAGCAACTGCTGCTGAAGTGCAGATACGTTGGCAACACTCAACTCACCCGAAAACATCAGAGTTGATTTGTCATGTTCCGTAAATTCTTCAATTTCCAGCATATCAATTATTTAAATAGATTAATATTTACGGACAATCCGCCAAGAAAGTTACAGAATAAACAAAATGCAAAATTATTCCGGCAATCTAACTTTATATTTTTTATCGTAAACGGAAAGGCCTGTTTTTTTCTCAAAGACAGCCAACCGGTGGCGGCCTTTGGCTTTGGCAATAAAAGTTTTTTCAAACACAGCCGTAACCACGCACTCAGTACCATTTACCAATACTCTGTCACCTACTTTTAAGTCGTATAGACCCTCCTTATATTTCCGTAATCGTTTTTTTACCAGTTCGTATTCCTGATTGATTTCACACATAATATCCTCATTACCACCCATATCCGGATGAAACAACACAGCAAGCCGCTTATAATTCAATCTTGCCTGCACTTCACTGTCAATGTTATCGGGAAAAAATCGCATAGCCTGTTTTATTTATCAAAATTAAGCGCACAATCATTACTTCAGGACAGAAAAGCAGTTTTTTATTACCAACAGATTGTTAATATATTTATAAAAAGAAGCCGGGGAACAACGATTTTGGATATCCGGATTTTCCCGTTATTTATTCTGTGAATAAATAAGCGCTAAACTGATTGAATGTTATCTATTTTCCCTATTTTTGGAAAAGAAGAAAAACCCAGACTAAAATGACTGATGAAAAATTTCATATCCTTGTTGTTGACGATTCAGAATCTGCCCGGGAATTAGTTCGTGCTTACTTATCAAAGACAAGTATTAAAGCTGCTTTTGCAGAAAACGGGCCCCAGGCGATAAAGAAAGCCAAGTCAAATCCTTTTGATTTAATTCTGCTGGATATTCAGCTGCCTGATATTAATGGTATAGAGGTTTGCAAAATTTTGAAATCTGATGCGCGCACCAAAGATATTCCGGTCATTTTTGTTACGGTGGCCTCCGACAGAAAAAGTCTGGTAGCAGGTTTTCAGTCAGGAGCCGTTGATTATATCACCAAACCTTTTAAAAAGGAAGAGCTACTGGCGCGTGTCACCACCCATCTCCGGATGAAAAAATACATGGAAGAGCTTATCTTGGCGAGAAAACATGCAGAAGAAAGCGAAAAACTAAAAATGGCTTTTCTCTCAAACATGTCGCACGAGATCAGAACCCCCATGAACTCTATTATCGGCTTTGCCGAATTGATGCAGGATGAAAACTTAACGGCTGAAGAAAGAAAAGAATTTGCCTCTATTATCATTAACAGTGGCGAACAACTACTCAGTATTGTTGATGAAATTCTGGAGGTATCCAAAGAAGAAGCGGGAGAGTTAAGGATGTTTGAACAGAAGTTTTCGCTGAAAAAATTTATGAACGAGCTACAGACCATTTTTGCTAACCGCATGAAAAACAAACCGGTAGAAGTAGTACTCAGTATTCAGAAGGATATGCCGGATATTATTATGGCCGACAAAGTACGGTTGAAACAAATTATGGACAACCTGTTGAGCAATGCTATAAAGTTCACAACCAAAGGGAGAATTGAGATGGGATACCGGCTGCTATCGAAACACCTTCCCACTCTTGAATTTTATGTAAAAGATACCGGTGTTGGTATCCCAAAAGATAAACAGGATACTGTTTTTGAGCGGTTTACTAAGGTGGAAGAAAATCTGACACAGAATTTCAGGGGAACAGGACTGGGCCTTTCCATAGTAAAACGGCTGGTAACCTTTATGGGTGGTTCCGTCTCGCTCGACTCCGAACCAGGCAAAGGAAGCACTTTTACTTTTACAATTCCCTACAAAAAACCAGGGGGCAAAACAGCTGTCCACACCCCGGCAATAAAGAAGAAGCAGCATGTTCTCCTCCAAAATGTCTGGGTGGGTAAAACACTGCTGATTGCCGATGATGTTGAACAGATTTTTACTTTCTTTCGGGAGACGTTGAAAAAAACCGGTGTGGAAATGCTGTATGCAAAAGATGGCAAAGAAGCACTTGCTATATACCACAACTACAAAAATAAAATTGATGCGGCATTGATCGACATTCAAATGCCGGAAATAAACGGACTGGAAGTTGCCAAAGCTATTCGGAAAGAGGACAAAACACTGCCCCTCATAGCGCAAACCGGACTGGCACTGAACATAGGAAAAGAAGATGCCGAAGAAGCCGGCTTTAACGACATTATTTATAAGCCCATAAAATTTGATTTAATGGTTACGTTGCTGAAAAAATATCTTGGATAGCAATGGACGTATAAATATAATAACGCATTACTCTTGTGTTTAATGTATTGTCGGCTTGGAAAAAATATAGCCGAACTGGCGGTACGTTTCACAAAAAAAGTAGTAAAAAGGAACTGGTAAATCATCCGCCACTTTGCATACCCGTGGAATGATGGCGGCTATTAATAACTCTAATACTAAAGAAGATGAAAAAAATTACTCTTTTAATGCTCGTGTTGCTAGGTGCCTTTTTTTTACAAGCACAAAATAATGATGTCAGGGGAAGTAAAGATTATGATTTGCTGGGTAGAATGCCTGATTACTACATCCTAAATTATTGGGATTATCAGTTTGATGCTCATGAATTCTTTATTGCAAAAGATCAAAAACAGGTTATAGAAGGCAGGAAGATTGTTATCCGCTATGAATACCAAAATGCTTTTGTCAGAAACATAAAAAAGCCCTCTTATTTGCAAATCCTCAGAAACTACTCCAATGCCATTAAGAAAGCGAATGGTGAAATACTGTTCGAACACAGGAAGGCATATTTTGGAGACTACTATCTTAAGACTTTACAAGGTAAAGAAATATGGGTGGAAGTGAAAACGGCCCCTGACAACGGAAGGCGCTATACATTGACTATTATTGAAAGAAAACCAATGGTGCAAGATATTGTGATTAAAGCTGATTTGATAAAAGAAAAAATTCAAGCTGAGGGTAAGATCGCTTTTTATGGAATCTATTTTGATGTGGGTAAATCACTGATAAAACCAGAATCTGCAAAGTCATTGGAACAAATTGCAATATTTCTAAAAGAAAATCCCGATATCACCTGTTGGGTTGTGGGGCATACGGATTCAGATGGCTCATTTGAGATGAACAGCAAGCTGTCTTTAGATCGGGCAAAAGCCGTCGTATCCTATCTTCAAACTCATCATTCAGTCTCTTCGGATCGATTGTATGCACAAGGAGTTGGGCCTCTTGCCCCGGTATCAACGAATGAAACGGAAGAAGGTAAAAAGCTAAACAGAAGAGTTGAATTTGTGAAAAAATAACAAACCGAAAATACTGCAGGATTTAAGGACTCAGTTGTGCTTTTATAATGCTATCCTATCACGTATCCGTCTCGTGTTAAGCAAAAATATATATAGTATAAATCCTTATATTTGCGTAATCAACCGAAACATCGCTTCCGGCTTGCAGAAGAAGGAGTTGATTTTTTCAATCCGTTCCGCTTACCTGATATTATAGAGTATCTTCACCTTTTCCACAATGGTGGCAGCGAGTTTCAGGTTTGATTCGTGCGTCCAGCCGGCCACATGTGGGGAGAGAATGACATTTTGCATTTTGATAAGTTCTGTAAAAGCTTTGGGAAGTTTATCCGCTTCCAGATTTTCAAAAGAAAGGCCTTCGTATTCCAGCACATCAAGGCAGGCGCCCCTTACTTTACCAGATTTAAGCGCAGCCACGAGGTGCTTTGTTTTCACCACTTTTCCACGGGAAGTGTTGATAAGCCAGATGTTTTTCTGAAAGCTACCCAGAAAATCACTGTTGACCATGTAAAGGGTTTCATTTGTTAGCGGAACATGCAGGCTGAGAATATCGGTTTCCGTAAAAAGTTCTTCCAGTGAGACTTCCGTCACATACCTGTCGGAGAAACCTGTTTTATATTTGTCGTAAGCCAGCACGCGTGCGTCGAAACCACTCAATCTTTTGGCAAAAGCACTTCCCGTGTTTCCGTAGCCAATGATCCCGACAGTTTTTCCCTCAATTTCAATACCACGATTTTCTTCGCGCAGCCAGAGACCATGGCGTACCTCGGCATCACCTTTCTTCAGATTATTAAAAAGCATAAGCAGCATCCCGAGGGCATGCTCACCCACAGCACTGCAGTTGCCTTCGGGCGCATTCAAACACCGAATACCCAGCTCTTCGGCAGCAACCACATCGATATTTTCCATGCCGGCTCCCACCCTGCCAATAAACTTTAGGTTGCAGGCTTCAGCCAGTATTTTCCTGTCAAGCTTTATCTTGCTGCGAATGATTGCTCCTTCATATTGCCCAATGATTCTGCGAAAATCATCATACTGAAAATCAGGGAAATAATCACATCGAAAGCCCAGTTTCTCCAAACCCTGCTGCAAAGAAGGATGGGCGGTATCAATAAACAAGACCTTTTTCATCATTTAAAAAATTATGAGGCAAATATCCTAAAAAATGTGCCTTGAACAGAACCCTGTTGTCAATAATTTTGTCCTGAGCCGAAGAGGAAGAGTGGAAAAGGGCAGCGCTAACAAATATTTTGCAAACATGAAAACATCTGCTAACTTTGCGCCTCTGAAAAAGTGACGCTTTTGTGATATTCTAAATCTTGAAAATCAATGCAAAAGCCTATGCAGATTTTTTGACAAACAGTAATAATATGTGGCAATTTCTCGTTCGGTTTACCCTGAGAAACCGGTTGGCAATATTGATAGTGATTGGATTGCTGACCGTTTTTATGGGATACGAAGGCTCAAAGGTTCAGCTTTCCTATCATCTCGCCAAGATGCTTCCCTCTACCGACCCGACCAGTATAGAATACGCTAATTTTAAAAAAGAATTTGGACAAAGTGGCGATGGAAGCATCAGTTTTATTGCTGTAAAAGATCCCAAGTTATTTTCACTTCAGCATTTTGATGATTGGTACGACCTCACCCAAAACCTTATGAAAATAAAAGGGGTGAAACAGGTCTTATCCTCGGCCCGGGTTTTCACACTGGTAAGAGATGATCGTCTTCATAAATTTGATTTTAAGAATCTGGTTCCTCATCGCCCCACCACACAAAAGGAAGTTGATTCCATAAAAAATGTGCTCTACAACCTCCCGTTGTATCAAGGTCGGTTATTTAATCGAAAGACACATGCGCATCTCATCATGATCACTGTGGACAAAAATATTCTGAACTCAAAAGCCAGAATCCCCATGATGAAAAAGATAACGGAGGTAGCAGAAAAATATGGAAAGAAATATCACCTCGATGTCAGGAAATCGGGACTTCCGTATATCCGAACCATTCAAAGTGCATTGATTTTACACGAATCATTACTTTTTGTTTTGCTCTCGGCACTGATTACTTCCGTTCTGTTATTCGTCTTATTCCGATCGTTCAGGGCGGTTTTTTTCGCTATGATTGTTGTGATAATTGCAGTGGTATGGGCCATGGGATCTGTTACCCTGCTGGGATACAAATTCACCATTCTGACTGGTGTTTTACCTCCTTTGCTCATCGTTATCGGAGTGGAGAATTCCATCTTTCTGCTAAACAAATACCTTGATGAGATTCGTCTTCACGGAAACAAAGCCCGCGCGCTGTCGCGCATGATTGTGCGTATCGGAAAAGCAAACTTGCTTACAAATGCCACAACGGCAGCCGGTTTTGGCTCTTTTATGGTAACTTCAAACACTTTCCTTGTGGAATTCGGTATTGTGGCCACACTCAATATTATGGCTATCTATGTACTTTCTATGTTGATGTTGCCCATATTATTCAGCTATTTCCCAGTTCCCACATCCCGCCATCTGAAACATCTAAACAGCGACAGGGGTTTTGCCACCAAGATACTAAACGCCGTGAACAAGCTGATATTCAGATATAGACCAATTATTTACATTGTTACCGTTTTATTAATCATAATCGGTGCCTATGGAATTACCAGATTGCGAACTTCAGGCTCCATAGTAGATGATATTTCCAAGAAAAACAAACTGCAAAAGGACTTGCTTTTTATGGAGAAAAATTTCAAAGGGGTTATGCCGCTGGAAATTACCGTAAACACGGAAAAGAAAGGAGGGCTATTACGGCTTTACAATTTGCGGAAGCTGGAGCAACTGCAAGATACACTGGCTTTGTATCCCGAATTTGCCCGTCCGGTATCCATTGTTTCCCTTGTGAAATCAGCCAAACAGGCCTTTTACCATGGTAATCCTAAAATGTATTCTCTGCCCAACAGTCAGGAAAAGAATTTTATTCTGAGCTACATCCCCGACTTTAAGCGGAAAGCACGTAGCAAAAAACGCAGCTTACTCAGCTCATTTGTGGATTCTACTTTCCGAATTACAAGAATTTCTATTCAGATGGCAAACATTGGAACCAACGAAATTGATAGCATTATCCATACGCTCAGGCCAAGAATCAATAAAATTTTTCCGCCATCAAAATATAAAGTGCACCTGACTGGTACCAGTGTGGTCTTTCTAAAAAGCACAAATTACCTCGTTAAAAACTTGGCCTTCAGCTTATTACTTGCTATTGGTATCATCACATTACTCATGTCTTTCATTTTCTCCTCGGTAAAAATGATCATCATTTCCCTTATTCCCAATATGATTCCGCTTATCCTTACAGCCGGAATGATGGGATATTTTGGTATTTCCATAAAGCCATCTACGATTATCATTTTCAGTATTGCACTGGGAATCAGTGTGGACAATACAATTCACTACTTGTCGCGTTACCGGTTGCATTTGAAAACAAACCGGTGGAATGTCCAAAAATCAGTTGTCGGGGCGTTGTATGAAGCCGGATATAGCATGATATTTTCAGTCACCGTACTGTTTTTCGGCTTTTACATTTTTACATTTTCCTCATTTGGCGGAACTGAAGCATTGGGTTATCTCGTTTCGTTTACACTTTTGATAGCCTTGCTCACCAACCTGATAGTACTGCCATCGCTGTTGCTTTCACTTGACAAATGGTTGCTCACAAAATCGTTTAAGAAAGCCGACAGAGAGGTTTTTGTGGAGGAAAAACATGATGAATTGGATAAAGTTGTTCGTGAAGAATTAGAAAACAAGAAAAAACAATAAAACCATGAAAGGAATTATACTGGCCGGAGGATCCGGAACGCGTCTGCACCCCCTCACACTGGCGGTCAGCAAACAGCTCATGCCGGTTTACGATAAACCAATGATTTACTATCCCCTGTCAATTTTGCTTATGGCCGGCATAAAGGATATTCTCATCATTTCCACACCGCACGACACCCCCAATTTTAAATTATTGCTGGGCGACGGCTCCCAAATCGGTTGCCGGTTTGAGTATGCTGTTCAGCATGACCCAAACGGGCTGGCACAGGCTTTTGTGATTGGAGAAAAGTTTATAAGAGATGAGAAAGTGGCGCTTGTTTTGGGAGATAACATCTTTTACGGCAGCGGTCTGCAACAACTACTCATAGATAGTACAAATCCAGATGGCGGCATCGTTTTCGCCTATCACGTAAGTGATCCGGAACGTTATGGGGTTGTTGAATTTGACGATGAAATGAATGCACTTTCCATTGAAGAGAAACCGGAATATCCAAAATCACATTATGCTGTTCCCGGATTATATTTCTACGACAATTCTGTTGTTGAAGTTGCCAAAAACCTAAAACCCAGCTCCAGAGGAGAGTATGAGATTACTGATGTTAACAAATATTATCTGAATGCAGGCAAACTTAAAGTCGGTATGCTCAGCCGTGGGACAGCCTGGCTCGACACCGGGACATTCTCTTCATTGACACAGGCTTCCCAGTTTGTGGAAGTTATTCAGAAGCGCCAGAACCAGAAAATCGGATGTCTTGAAGAAATTGCTTACAACAAAGGATTTATCAATACTGAACAGTTACGTAAAATTGCCATTCCGCTTATGAAAAGCGGATATGGTCAATATTTAATAGATTTAATAAATTAAAAATAGAGAGGGTGTATAGTTACGACGAGTTATACCGAATTTTTTCCAGTCATTTGAAGAGGCAAAGCTTCAGCAATGATCCCAAAGAATTATATGAACCTATTGTTTACAGCATATCCCAGTGTGGCAAACGACTTCGGCCTATTTTCACCCTTATGGCCTGTGACCTTTTTCATGGTGACATAGAAAAGGCATTACCCCAGGCGTTGGCCATTGAACTGTTACACAACTTTACATTGATTCATGATGACTTGATGGACCAATCTCCCATCAGGCATGGAAAAGAGACCGTTTTTAAAAAGTGGAATCCCAAACTGGCCATCCTTGCCGGGGATGCCCTCTTCGTTTTAGCTTACAACTATACTGTTGAAGCAGAAGTTTATCAACTGCCTGAAGTCTTAAAAATATTCAACAAAACAGCGCTACAGGCATGCGAAGGGCAACAGATGGATTTGAATTTTGAACAGCGGAAAAATGTATCGCTGGATAATTACCTTGAGATGATCCGGTTGAAAACAGCGGTACTTTTTGGTGCAAGTTTAAAAATCGGCGCCCTCATTGCCGGTGCGTCTGAAAAGAATATGCAGCTTATTTATGATTTTGGTATCAATGTGGGCATGGGCTTTCAGCTTAAAGATGATTTGTTGGATTTATATGGTAGTGAAGAGGTCTTCGGAAAGAGAACAGGGCAGGATATTCTTGAAAACAAAAAGACCTATCTTTTCCTCAATGCACTCGCTACTGCTGATCCGAAAACCAAAGGCATCCTGCTTGACTATTTCCATGAAAAAAAACTTTCCGAAGAAGAAAAAATCCAATCTTTCAGGAAAATATTTGATGAATTGGATATTGAGAAGATGACCAATGATGCTATTTGCATTTATCTTGACAAAGGAATGGAAAAGCTGGATGCCATTGAGCTTCCTGAAGAGCGAAAACAACCTTTGAGAAATCTTGCACAAACCATGATGGACAGGAAGAAATAAGTCTTTACCCTTCCAGTTTCAATTGTAATTCTTCCCATTGGGCATAATAAGCATCCATTTGTCCCTGCATGTCACTGTGCACCTTATAGAGTGTTCCATCTTTCATGGCATCAGCATATTTGTCCGGTTGTGAAAGTTTTTCATTTATCATCGTCAGAGCCTGTTCCGTTTCTTCAATTTTTTGTTCCATTTCCTCCAGCGCTTTTCTCAATTTGCGTAATCGGCGCTCTTTCTCTTTTCGTTGCTGCCAATCCTGTTTTTGTTCTTTAGCTTCCGCCTTTGTAACTTTTGTCTTTTCAACGGCCTCCAGCTCTTTCAGCTGTTCTATGTTTCGTTTGGCAAGATAGTCGTTGAGCGTCCCGCGAAATTCCTTCAGTTTATGGTTTTTGAATTCAAAAAAGTGTTCGCTGAGCCCCTGCAAAAAATCACGGTCGTGCGACACCAGAATAAGGGTGCCATCATATTGCAGTAAAGCATTTTTAAGGATGTCTTTGGAGAGCATATCCAGATGGTTAGTCGGCTCATCAAGGATGAGCAAATTGGAAGGGCTGAGCAACAATCTCGCCAATGATAAGCGTGCTTTCTCACCTCCCGAAAGCACACTGACTCTTTTATTGATATCCTCACCCTGAAACAGAAAAGCACCCAGAATGGCGTTCAGCCGCGTTCGGATATTGCCCACCGCTATGTCATCCACCGTTTCAAAAACAGTCCTTGAAGGATCGAGCATCTCCCACTGATCCTGTGCGTAGTAAGCGATTTGAACATTGTGTCCGTATTTTATCTCCCCATTGTAATCCAATTGGCGGGCAATAATTTTTGATAAAGTGGTCTTCCCTTCGCCATTTCGGCCTACGAAAACAATCTTATCACCTTTAATTACCTGAAATTCCAATGATTTCAATACTTGCTTGTTGCCATACCATTTTGAAACATTTTTACCTTCCAGCACTACTTTACCGCTACGCGGAGCTGCCGGAAAACGAAAATGAATGCCGGAGTAGTCACGTTCGTCCACCTCCGCTTTTTCCATTTTCTCCAGTTGTTTCAGCCGCGATTGAACCTGGCGGGCTTTGGTGGCTTTGTAACGAAAACGTTCAATGAAATTTTCTAACTCCTTAATTTGCTTTTGCTGGTTTGAAAATACAGCCTGCTGCTGCTCTACCCGTTCGCTGCTGAGCACAAGGTATTTGGAATAAGGAACTTTATAATCGTAAATTTTCCCGTTATTGATTTCCAGTGTGCGGGTGGTAAGGCTATCCAGAAAACTACGATCGTGCGAGACAAGTAAAACCGACCCGCGGTAGCTTTTCAGAAAATTTTCGAGCCACTGAATGGCATCAATATCCAAATGGTTGGTTGGCTCGTCCAGCAGTAAAAGTGTAGGCTGTAGTAACAGCAATTTGGCCAGCTCAATACGCATTTGCCATCCCAGGCTGAAACCACTTACCGGCTTTGTGAATTCTCCCTCCTGAAAGCCAAGTCCTTTCAGCACTTTTACGGCTCTTCCCTCCTGCTTGTCGTCTTCGTTTATCACCAGCAGGTGATGTATATCTTCCAGTCTTTCGTATAGCTTAACATAAGCATCGCTTTCGTAATCGGTACGGGTGGAAAGCTGATGCTGAATATCATCAAGTTCCTTTTTCAGGTTGTTCAGAAACGAAAATACGGACAGGGTTTCTTCCAGAACATTTCTGCTGCTTCTGATTTGCTTTTCCTGTGGCAGATAGCCAATGGCCTCACTCTCAGGAATAATTACTGCCCCGCCTGTCGGTTCCTGCTCGCCTATCAATATCCGTAACAGAGTAGTTTTTCCGGCGCCGTTTTTCCCGGCCAGCCCAATACGTTCTTTGTCTCCTACATGAAACGAGACATTTTTAAAAATCGGCTCTCCGCCGAACTCCATGATAAGATTACTGACTGATATCACCTTTGAATTTTTTTTTGCAAAAATATCATTTCCGCGGAAGCAAAAGAGTGGATAAACAATTAAAAGTTTTTATTTGAATTCTCCGCTAGTCGGGATTTGTAATCCCGACTTTTCAGACCTGGCGATTTTAAATCGCCTTTTCCATTAACATTCGGATTGCACCTGTCCCGACTCTGGCGGGAAATCAGAATGAGCAGAAGTAGAATATATATATTTTATGTAATTTTACGATTGAAACACAAAAATACATAAACTTTCTGTAATACCTGATATCGCAGATATTGGACCTATGCAGAAAATGTAGTAAAACGGGGAAATCATGCTACTTTGCTGAAAAAAGTAACCGTTCACCACGGATGTTTTCATGGACAGTTCCACGGTCATAAACCAGCTGCCCGTTGACGAAAGTCATTTGCACCTGCGAATGAAACCGGACACCATCGAACGGTGACCAGCCGCACTTGTACAAAATATTAGAGCGAGCCACCTCCCACGATTTGTTCCTATCCGCCAAAACCAGGTCAGCAGCATAGCCCGGACGAATAAAACCACGATTTTGAACGCCAAACAGGATGGCAGGGTTGTGGCACATCTTCTCCACCACTTTCTCTATCGTCATTTTCTTTTGATGGGCAAATTCAAGCATGGCCACTAGGGAATGTTGCACCATAGGACCACCTGAAGGAGCCTTGAAATAAGGCCGTTGTTTTTCCTCCAGTGTATGCGGTGCATGGTCGGTAGCCACCACATCCAAACGGTCATCAAGCAGCGCTTCAAACAATGTCTTGCGGTCAGTTTCTGTCTTTATCGCCGGATTCCATTTCACAAGATTACCCCTGGCAGTATAATCTTTGTCAGAGAACCAAAGATGATGTACACAGACCTCTGCTGTTATCTTTTTCTCTTTCAATGGGATGCTATTGTCGAAGAGTTCCATTTCTCCGGCTGTGGAGAGATGCAAAATATGAAGTCGTGTACCGAATTTCCGAGCCAGAGAAACTGCTTTTGAAGAAGATATATAACATGCTTCCGCAGAACGGATTTCCGGATGAACCGAAACCGTTGCTTTCAGCCCCAGTGATTTAAAAAATTCGGCATTGTTGTTTTGAACAGTTTCTTCATCTTCGCAGTGTGTAGCAACAAGCATAGACACCTTGGAAAAGATAGTCTCCAGCGTTTCTTCATCATCCATCAGTATGTTTCCGGTGGAAGATCCCATGAAGACTTTCACACCACAAACCCGTGACGGATCTGTTTTGAGCACTTCATCCAGGTTGTTGTTGGAGGCGCCCATGTAAAAAGAGTAGTTTGCAAGCGATTTCCGGGCGGCGAGGGCATATTTCTCTTCCAGCAACTCCTGTGTCAAAGCCGGCGGGTCGGTGTTGGGCATTTCCATAAAACTAGTAACCCCGCCCGCTACGGCAGCACGGCTTTCAGTAAAAATGTCAGCTTTGTATACCAGTCCGGGTTCGCGGAAATGTACATGATCGTCGATGACGCCCGGCAGCAGAAAAAGCCCATCAGCAC
>ENA-ORDP01000842-ORDP01000842.1-marine-sediment-metagenome-genome-assembly--contig:-NODE-842-length-18536-cov-3.140577_pt1 | contig 18536 bp, 18 predicted proteins | sample MGYA00248627_ERZ508539 | MGnify/ENA primary metagenome ERZ508539 (study PRJEB26208, sample SAMN05571518) | marine sediment metagenome | biome: deep sea; feature: Hydrothermal vent; material... | reverse complement strand
GTGTGGAGGAGTTAGACTTTTAAAGCGAGCAAAAAATGCCTTTATATGATTTGAGTTGTCCATATTAGCTGTTCATTGGCATAACTAAATAACGAAACGATAGATCTCCTACCCCTGTTATTATTAGTGGCTTATTTTGTCCAGCAAACGAAAGTGTTACGCTGTCTTGTTTTATTGAATTAAGTACATCTATTAAATATTTTTGATTAAAACTGACCCTTAGTGAGTCTCCATTTAAAGCACTCTTTATTGTTGTTGTATACTCACCCGTGTTGTTGTTTTTTGAAATAAGTTCAAAAAACTTATTTGCTGGGTCTATGTTTAAGTCAACTTTATTAAATTTATCACTAAAAACATGTGCTAGTTTTAATGTTGTTAATAGGTCTTGTTTTAGTATTATTGCTTCTGTGTTTGTTTTTTTAGGGATTATTTGCTTATAGTCTGGAAATATACCATTTACAAGACGTGATGTTATATAAATATCTTCCGTCTGTAGTGTAATTTGATTTTTATTAAATGAAATGGACACATCCCCTACAGTATCCTCAAAAATACGTACAACTTCTTGTGCTGTTTTTAGTGGGAGTATGATTTCCAGTTCTTGGTTTATTGTTGGGTTTACTATTTTTTTCTCTGCTAAACGCGACGAGTCTGTAGCTACAAAAATTAAGTCTTTTCCTTCTTGGTATATATAAATGCTTGCTATTTCTGGTTTTATATCAGAAATAGCAGCAGAATACATGACGGCATGTATTCCTGATATTAATTTACTTGCTTTTATTGTAAATTCACCACCATCCCCTTTTTTTATTCTTGGAATTATTGGGAAGTCGTCTGTTGGGTAACTTTTTATTAAAATTGAGTTGTTTTTTGTTGATATTACTAGATTATTATTAACTGATTCTATTTCTATTTTTTCATTTGTTGTTATATTTGATAATGTGTTATTAATTAATCCTCCAGGCACAGCAACCTCTCCTTCTTTTTCTACCTTTGCTTGTATTTTTATTTCTACACCAATCTCCAGATTTGTTGCTTTAATAATCAAATTTGTTTTATTTGCTGTAATTATTATCGAACTAAGTATTGGTAGTGTCGAGTTTTTATTTGTAACTCTTTCTGTAAAAACAACAGCTCTTCTTATTTTATCTTTTACACATGTAGTACGCATTGTTTTTATTTTTTAATTAATTATTAATATTGTTTTATAACTATTATTATAGTTGTGGATATGTTTATAAGTTATTATTTTATATATAAAATAATGTTTAAAAATATTTTTTATAAACATTATAGTTGTGGATATGTTTAATACTATTTGTTAATAAATATATATAAATAAATTTTGATAACTTTTTAACAACATATCCACAAGAAATAATATATTTTTACACAATCAAAGCATAGATCTTAATTGGTCTATTTCTTGAACTAATATATTATTTGTCTTTAAATCAGTTTTAATTTTTTCACAAGAATGTATTACTGTTGTATGATCTCTTCCTCCTAATTTTTGTCCAATAGATGGATAAGAAATACTAAAGTCTTCTCTTAATAAATACATAACAATTTGTCTAGGTTTAACAACCTCTTTTTTTCTTGTTTTTTCATAAATAGATTCTTCATTAATACTATAAAAATCAGAAACAATTTTAACAACATCTTTTACTGTTATTGATTTTTGTGGACGAGCATTATTTTTTATTAATAATTTTATTTCGTTTATTGATAAATCCTTATTTTTCAACTGTGATTGACACATTATTATATTTAATACACCCTCAAGCTCACGTATACTACCCTCAATATTAGAGGCAAGATACTCGTAAATATCATCCGCAACAGAGAAATTGTTAACACTTGACTTTGCTTTTAATATAGCCAGTTTTGACTCAAAATCAGGAGAAGAGATATCTATTGTCATACCAGCGCTAAAGCGAGACTTAAGACGCTCCTCAAGCGCTGGTATGTATGCTGGGTGTTGGTCTGATGAAAATATAATCTGCTTATTGTTGTCGTACAGTGTGTTGAAAAGATGAAACAACTCTTCTTGAGTCTTTTCTTTGTTTGAAAGAAACTGAATATCATCCATTATTAAAATATCATATTTTCTATATTTCTCTTTAAATTGGTTTATTTTATTTACTTGTAGAGAATTTATGTAATCCAAAGAAAATTTTTCGGATGTTACATAGTGTATTTTTTTACCACTACTCATTTTTTTTATATGATTTCCGACAGACTGTATTAAATGTGTTTTTCCTAACCCTGTTTTTCCATAAATAAAAAGTGGGTTGTATACAAGTCCAGGTTTTTTTATTACAGCCTGAGAAGCTGTATAAGCGAGTTCATTAAAAGACCCAATTACAAACGAATCAAATGTATATCTAGGGTTTAGATTATCCTCTTTGTTTATATATAAATCATCAAGAGGTAATCCACCATATATACCAGACCGTATCTCCACACGATTATTTTCTTTGTGGTGGTCTTCTTGTTGTCCGTCTTTACAAATAATATATTCAACACCACGAACATTCTCATAAGTATCCCGAAGAGACTTTAAGATAAATTTATGATATTTATTATTTAACCACTCTTTTACAAATTCATTTGGTACACCAACATATACCAATCCCCCGTCTTGTTTTACTATGTGAGTATTTTTAAACCATGTACTAAAATTTGCTTTTGATATACCCAACTCAATCTCCGTTAGTGTATTTTCCCAAAGTTGATTGTTGTTCATATGTTTTTATGTAGTTTAAATGTAAACAAGAAGTAATGTATATTATATCCAAGATTAAGAAATGGAAAACTTGTCAAAAAAGGATTATTATGTTAATAAAGTGTTAATAAGCTACTACATGCAAGTTTGTCAAATTCGTGTATAATGAACTTCTTTAAAGAAAACATAAAACAATGACCAAAGCAAAAGCTAGAACATATAATCCAAAAAAGAAAAAACGTGCACGTACGCATGGGTTTTTGTCGCGCAACTCATCAAAGTGTGGTAAAAACGTACTTAAAAGCAGGAGACAAAAAGGACGGAAGAAGCTCACTACAGTATAGATAAAACATGATCCCCTCAAAATATCGTTTAAGGCGGGGTAAAAAACAAAAAAGTGCCCCAAACGGGCGCTTTTTTAGTAGTGATACAGTTAGTATTAGTATGTCGTCCACCACAAACAATAGCAGTAACTCTAAATTTACAGTTGTCGTATCTAAAAAAATCATAAAAACAGCAGTAGCAAGGAATCTCTTAAAAAGAAGGGTGTATAGTGTTATAAGCCATCATCTTTTTAATATAAAACCTGGCGTATATATGGTTTATATAAAAAAAGAAGCCAAAAGTGCCACATATAAAAAATTAAAAGAAGATATAGGCAATGTTTTTAAAAAAATATAAAAAATTAACAATACAACAGACTGTTTTTATTAAGCTTTTGGAGATATATCAAATTACAATATCTCCAGATCACGGAGTCCTTAATAGAATTGGCCTTAAAAAGACACAAACTTGTGTCTTTTACCCAACGTGTTCTGAGTATACAAAACAAGCAATAGAACACTATGGTGTATCAAAAGGACTATATAAAGGTGCTGGGCGAATTTGGCGGTGTCGCCCTAAAGAAATAAATCATATTGACCCTATCGTGTAACGGATACCGTGTAACGTGTAGCGTAATACTAAACAAACCATTTAGGTACCCCCGTCACCCAATTAGCACATAACATGTAGCGTGAAAAACACCACCCCCCTTGTGGGTTACAGGCTATAACGTTACAAGGTACACGCTGTGCGCTATACGCTATATATTGTGCGCTATACGATAAGTTGGTACAATAGCGCAATGGTTGAACTATTTAATACTGCTATATACAATCCGCTCTATAATGCATTTATTTTTATAATAAACATTATACCTGGTGCTGATGTTGGAATTGCTATTGTTATTCTTACAATATTAGTTAAATCAGCACTTCTTCCTCTTACTCATAAATCAGTATCGTCTCAGGCAAAAATAAAAGAAATTGATCCAGAGGTACGCGAAGTAAAGGAAAAATATAAAGAAGACAAGCAGGAGCAAGCGCGTAAAATTATGGAGCTCTATAAGAAACACAACGTGAATCCATTTTCCGGGTGTTTTTCCGTAGTAATACAAATACCGATAGTTTTAGGGTTATTCTATGTATTTTTTAGAGGACTAAACACCATAAACCCTTCCATACTATATAGTTTTATTGAAATGCCGGTTAATATAAACATGGTGTTTCTTGGTCTGGTTTCTTTGACAGAGAAAAGCATGATATTAGCGTTTCTTGCTGGAGCAACTCAATATATACAAATAAAGCTTTCTATGCCACCAATTCCTCCAAAAAAAGACAACAAAGAAAAAATTTCTTTCAAAGACGAGCTTGTACGTGGTATGAATATGCAAATGAGGTATGTATTGCCAGGTATTGTATTTTTTGTCGCATACTCTATTTCTGGGGCAGTGGCGCTATATTGGATTACTAGCAACCTAGTTTCTGTTTCACACGAACTATATGTTAAAAGAAAAGCAAAAAATATAATACATATGAACGAAAGCGACCATGGAGACAAAAAATAACAACAATATAGCTATAGCTGAGGAGGTTGTGCGAAAAGTTCTTTCATACCTTGACGACCAAAAGATAAACATATCAGTAGAAGAAGACACACTTACTAGGACACCACGTATACACGTAGTTGTTAGTGATCCAAGTGTGTTTATAGGACAAAATGGTGCAAATCTTTCAGCTATAACACATATTGTGAAAAAGGCTGTAGAACAAGCACTTATTTCTGAAAACAGCCGTGAAGGAACACGTTTTATCCTTGATGTTAACGATTATCAAAAAAAGAAAACAGAAGCTCTTAAGGAAAAAGTAGCAATTCTTGTTGATAGAGCACGAGCATTTAAAAACGACGTAGAGCTTGACCCAATGAGCTCGTATGAGCGTATGATAGTACACTCACTACTTGCTGATACTGGAGACATAAGCACAGAATCAGAAGGAGAAGGACGCTCACGGAGAGTAGTCATAAAATACACAGAAAAAGGCTAGACGATAAAAGTTCTATATACCCTCTTGGCTTTCTTGTATAATCTCATCTGGTACCACAGTATCTATTTCTTCCTTATCTGGTAACTCTGGTTCTATAAGACGCAGACTCCAAAGAGTGGAGTCTTTTTTGTTTATAAACACAAGATAGTCTTCGTTTGGAGACAGCGCCAACTTAACTGCGTCAATATCTTCACCTGCGTCTATACTTAAAACAGAAAGAATGTTTGCTGTGTTTGCTGAAGTGTTAATTTCCCATATCGAGTCAGAAAAAGAAACAACACCTTTATACCAGTCATCTGGGTATGTACCACGAGGTATTATGTTTGGCGAGGAGCAATATAAAGTAGAACTACTTTTTGTGCTCCAAACACATTTTTCTGGAAATGTGTTTAGCGCTAAAGGAAATGCTTCTGAGGTGTCTGTATTATATAACAAAGTGCCTATTCCACCAGAAGATGCTTCTGTGTATACAACGAGCTTTTTATCAGGACTCATAAGGGTTGTTAGTCCTTTGATATTGCCCACTACTTTAGTAGTCTTCTTTTTTGCAATATCTAGTATATATGCGTACCCAGGAATCTCCGCAGAAGGTTTTGTTGTTAGAAGAATTGTATTTTTATTTACCCAAGATGCAAGCCATTCTGTGAGTTGTGAGTCAAATATTATGTTTTTACTACCACCATTGAAGTTTGCAATCGTTCCGACAGAGCCACTATCGGTTGGATAAATGTAAAAGATTTTATCTCCAAAAGATGCTGAAGATATGATTTGTTCAGGTAAATAAGACCCCTCACTAAACAGAGAATTTGTTGAGGTGCCAGTATTATCATTAAGATTAGCTGTAAACGTAGTTATTTTATCGTCAGCAAGTTGTGTGAATGCTATTCCATCACCCGTAGAGTTCCAGATAGCATTATATATTGCTGGGAATGTCTCGTTTGATATACGATTTTTTTCCACACCCGACATATTGCTTTCATATATATTTCCCAAAGAACGCTCCATGAATCGCACATAAGGCTTTTTGTCATCCTTTACCATAGATACAAAACTAGAAACTGGTTTGTTGTGTATTTGACGAAGGGGTGTTATTGGGCTGTTGTCGCCTTGCGTATCAACACCAAGCCCATCGACGTTTGTGTCTGATGGAAACAAAGTGTCGTCAATCTCGGCTACATTATTGCCAAACGGGAAAAATGAACCTATGGTCCTCCCTCCTTCCCCAATAGATGTATTTCTAAAGAAAAACAACACACCGGCGATAATTCCGATAACAATAACTATTATTAATGGGATAAGAAATTTTTTCATGATATATCCTTATTGTTTTATGGTGCAAGTTTTTCCTGCGGGGCAAGTTGTAGGACATTGTTCTTTAGTGCTTCCTCCACCTCTTGTTATTCTTTTGTCGTAACAGTATTTAGCTGCAGTCAATTTTGTTTGTGTTGTGCAGGTTTGTCCTGTTGGAGCAGTGCACGTAGAGTCGCATACAGGTCTCTTTAGTCTATTGTTTCCCACACTTTTTTTAGGTGTGTAACAATACTCTGTTGTAGTGATAGACGATGGTCCAGCGGGGCCTGTAACAGTACTGCCTACTGGACCAGATTGTGTAGCTCCCTCGCCAGTAGGACTTATGTCTATGGTTGTTGGTTGAAGGCTTGCGTCCGGCACGGCAACTAGATTATTATCTATTGTGTTTAACAACATCCAAGAGCCCAGCGCAATCAAAAGTCCTAAAATTGCAGCCCAAATACGCTCTTTTGCGTCTTTTCTTTGAGATTCACTTGAAGCACCACCTATAAATTGTATACCTGCTACAACAAGCATTATTACAGCAAGAACACCAGCGAGCCCAATACCAAGCAAGAACAAATCAGAAAGATATCCACCCAAGGATGTTAACTCCTTAGCATTTGAAGATAGTGGAGCAAGTGGTGTATATTGGGCATTTGCGACCATTGGTGCTAAAAACAGTAAAATATTGCTTAATGTAAAAAATTTATACATATGTTAATTGAAACTAGTTATATTTATATTACCAAAATTAATAAACAGTTTGTTTATGGCCTGCTGGAAAGTGTTAACCATATTTCTTGCAGATATTTTGAGCAAAGAAGTTCCACTATTGTTACCATCTCCTTCGTTCCTTAAAACCAAAGACCTGTTTTGGGGAGAGAGAATATTTTTTCCATTCAAAGACCACGTAAGAGCAGTTCCTTTATCTGTGAAGAAATATGGTTCTGCTTGTATTTTTTCCTCCTCTGCATTTAGGTTAAATTCATTTGTGAGAGCTTTGTTGTAATTGATTCCTTCAAGCGGTCGATCTTCGTAAAAAATTATTTCTGGAGACGAAACGCCTATTCCAATGTTTGTTGTTTTTATTATTGACCCACTTGGAGAAGATGTTTCAAGAGATATATCAAGATTACCATAAGGCTTAGGACCTTTAACTTCCAGTGTTGTTTCTCCTACTCCAGAAAGTACAATTTTTCCATTAAGCCGCCAAATATACACCAATGTTTCTTTTGGAATGTTTGCTCCGTTTGCCACAAACACAGGTAGCGCAACAATCCTTACACTAGATTCAGGAGACAGTAGCGCCTTTCCTTTGTAGAACGGTGGAGTGTAAGATTCCGCCTCCCATATTAGAGTTAGCTCTGAGGGACGTATAGTAATCTCTTTATTAAGTCGCAACCCATCATTGGTTTTTACAATAACACTTAAAATTGTTGTTGAACCTAGTTTTCCAGCCTCTACCTCAATTTCTTTTTTTCCAGTACCACTTGCAATAATATTATTGTTTGCATACCAAAATATCTCAGAACGATTAAGGTCGACTAATGTGCTAGACAGCTTAATAGATGTAGATTCGTTGGGTTCTGGGTATTCTGGATCCATGTCCATACTCAATGTTCCTTCTAATGTTCCTTTTGCTGTACTTTGCTGTGTGGGCAATATTAAAGTTGCATCTGTTTGAGGGTTTTTAGGGTAGAGGTTTGTGGGTGACGGGTATATAGTGTTTTGTGTGGTACCAGAAATGCAATCCACAGCTCCATACTGAGTAAGTGTCTTTGAATATGAAACGCACTCAGCAAGACTATTTACACAAACAATTTCTGACCCATCAAAAACAAGGCAATAGTTTTGTGTTTGCGCGCTAGAAAGCGTTGGTACCATAAAGAATAGTACAAACAATAGAGCGCTTCGTATACATATTCCAAAATTTATATGAAACATACTCTAATTATAGATTATATTTAACCATGGAGCCAGAAATACCTGTGAATTACAGAATATATTTATCTGTCCTTACTCATCTTTTTTTGCCCGTAACGCGTTCTTTTCATTTTGTATAGCTAGCAATTGTGACGGGTCAGATGTGATAATTTGGTCTTCTGTGTATGAAGCAATAATCTTAAGGGCAACATGCTTTAATCCTGCAAAGAATATTCCTTCTCCAACATCAGACTCTAGAAGTAGATATTTCTCCTCCTCGGTTAAATTAAACGTTTTTTGTACTAAATCAACAGTTGTTGGGGATTGTTTTAACAGTAGTTGCATTGAAGAGTTGGTAAGAATTGGCGCTCCATACGGAGAACGCAAGAAGTCGCCAACATCTTGCGTAATAGTCGCAAGCCCTAAAAAATACTTTCTACCCCTTTTTGCAAGCCCGAAAAGAAAAGATGCGGTGTCTTCAGACTTCATCATCCACCATGCCTCGTCAACAATTAAGAGTCGCTTTTTAAGGTTTTTACGTACTGCATTCCATATAAAGTGCGTAATAATATACATTGCAACAGGCTTAAGGTCGTCTTCCATGTCTCTAATAGAGAAAACTATGAACTTTTTATTAATGTCTACATTTGTTGGGTTGTTGATAAACCCAGACCATGTTCCTTGAGTATATTTATTAAGTTTTTGTACAATACTCTCCGCCCCCTTCATCCCAGAAAGAACTAGCTCAAAATCAGAAAGCAGAGGTACTTCTGCGTTTGAAAAATCAGCATCTGGGGTGATGTCTTTTAGTGCATATGTTTCAGTAATTGCACGATCTATAATCGCGTCTTCTTCAGGCGTAAGTCCACTAAGCATAATACGAAAAAGACCTATGAGGTTAATAATCTGTGATCGCAAAACATCCGAAGATTTCTCATCTTCTCGTGGAGCCGGAATATCAAAAGGATTAATATGGTGTTCTGATGTAAGAGAAATATTAAAATATCGTCCGCCTGTTGCTTCGGCTAAATATTCATACTCACGCTCTGGGTCAATAACCAATACGTCTACATCAAACATTAAACTACGAATAATCTCTAGTTTTGTCGCATAAGATTTTCCAGAACCAGATTTTGCGAATGTTACAGAATTGTAATTTTCAAGAGAAAATCTGTCAAAAAGTACCAGTGATGCATTATGGCGGTTGATTCCATAAAGCACACCATGGTCACTTGTGAGATCAAATGAAACAAAAGGAAATAAACTTGATAGTGGCGCAGAATTAAGCTTGCTGTGTATTGCTAACTCGTCTTTACCTGCTGGTAATATACTGCGGAATGCTTCTTCTTGCTGAAATACTGCTGGGCGAATATAGATCAGACGTGATTCAAGGAGTGATTTTATTTCTGACTCAATCCTGCGAAGCTCGGTCTCGTCGTCTGCGTAGATTGTAATATAAAGCCCAACATCAAATATTTTTTCTTGTGCTTGTTGTAGGCGATCACGAAGATCCTCTAGATCTTGATGTGCTGTTTCAAGCATAGGGTCCCTAACTAAACCTTTTTCATTCCGTATGCTTATTTGGCTTTGAACCTCAGCAACTTTTTTCTGGAATTTTTTTAGTATAGCCGTTGTTTCAATTGGGTGAATATAGATAGAAACATCAAATACTTTGTCTAGGTTTACTATAGGAGAAAACCAATTTGTGCTTAGAAGTCTAGGGTATGATACAACAAAAAATGTTCGCAGTATTTTTTCACCCAAATTTATTTCTTTAGAGCCTATTTTAAGGGCTGATGGAGCAATGACATCTTGTAGTTCAAGCTCTCCTTCACCATAGATTTCTTGAGGTAAAATGGGCATCAATGCTTCATTTTTATTTTTCTGTTTTTTATTAAAAAATCCCATACTATACTTTTTGCGCCTTCTGAGTGTCGGACGGGTTAAATATCTTATAATACATTTCTATGATTTCTTCAGTTCCCAATGGAACCGCACGAACTCCAACACGAGCAAGGCCTTGCTTTATAACATTAGCTCTCTGTTGAAGTTGTGATCGCGCTTCCTCGAAGATTTCCAGATCAATTTTAGCAGGCTTAGCTTTGATTCCATCTTTTTTTAGTATAATCTTGTCCAAGATTTTACGTTTTGTGTTCAAAAGTGCTTCGGGCGCGTAAGGAACTATGACTAAGAACGTTTTAGTCATAATATTGGTTGATTCTGTAAAGCTACGGATGAATTCTATGTATTCTTCGGTTTGTATGCGCATAAGGTCATTAAGTTGACCCTTTACACGCTCTTGGAGAGTTGCTAAATACGGCTTAATATCAAGCCTTCGTGACTGTATGCTAATTTGTGTTGTGAACTCAAGGGAGTTAAGAAAATTTTGGAATTGCATAAGTAGACCTGTTTGTTCGTCCTCAGACTTTAGGGCGAAGTTAACAGAAGATGTCATGAGAATTATTTTCATGGTTCCATCTTTAAGAATAACAATCCCGTCTCGGACTTCTTTTATTGGTACAAAGCTTTGTGCTGATTTTGATTTAACTGCCATAGATAAGACTGAACAATTAGCTTGCTTGGGATAGTTACATTATAGCCTACTCTTAATACAGATAAAACATTCTTGCCAACAGGTTGCAGGATTGCGTTTATTCTACTTCAAGGTATCAGAGCCTGTGATGAGGTTTTGTGACAGGTCTTTTATTTTTCCTTCAATTACTTTTGGCAAAACAATACCAGCCTTATTTTTTGGAATAGTTAGGTCAACGTCTTTTTGTATTTTTCGACTCTCTTTTTTCCAAGTGTATAGCTTTGCTTGTGTTGTGTATGTGAACGCTGATTCAAGTACATCAACAAAAGGACGTCCAAACTTTTGTTTAGGAAAAAATGCAAGTGCCCAAGTTAGTCCACCAACAGGAAGAATAACAAGTATTGCTAAAAATGTAGGAAGAATTTTCCATACTACAAAAATGATACCACCTCCACCAGCAAGGTAAACAAACTGCTTTATTGTAAAAGGTCCAAAAATTTTATCCTCTATGTCAATATATTGCGGTACTTTAAATTGCATTTTTCGTGTAACGTAAAGCGTGTAGCTTATAACGTATTGCGTGTGAATTATAATTTTGTGAGTGTTCCCCACAGCATTGCACCTATCCTTTCTGCTAAAGATAGTAGCTCGTTATACTCTTCTTTTGTTAAGTATTCCCTTTTATAGGAAAATCCAATTAAGTATTTACTTTCTTTTAATGAACCATACGATATTTCTAAGAAATTTTTTAAGACTAACTTTCTTTGTCGCGCATATCCTTCTATGTAGTTTAACATTACAGATAGAGATGACCTACGGAATTGAGAAGTAAGACCAAACAGCTCCCTTTTTGGGAAGTTTTCAGTGTAGTCGTAAACTTTATGCACATACTGATCCATTAAACTTCGGAGTTCTTCATGAAATGTATTTTTCTTTTCCATAGCTTTATAACACTACATGCCATATGTCTGGTTACACGTTGCAAGTTACACGTTTCACGATAATGGTTCCCTATACGGATCTGCGCTAGGGTCTTGTTTTGGAGGTTTTGGTACTTGGTTTGACGTACTTTGCCCCACAGACCCCTCCAAAGATTCTGATACTTGTCGTAACTTAGCCTCGAATATATTTTCAGGAATCTTTATATCGGACGTTGCTTCGTCTGATGGACCTTTTTTTTCAGAACTCGCTACTGGCGGTATTGGGTACGCAGAAGAATGTTCTGGAGCAGGGTTTATTGTTGATAGGATAGTTTCTTTATCTATGTTGGACACACCTGGTAGATTTTTTGGTGGTGTTGCTGGAGCCTGTGTTGGGTTTGGAGTAGATTGTTTGATTGCAATATCGTGGTGCAAACTAGGAGCAGTAGAGAGGGCTTCTTTTGCAGCTTGTATTTGTAGACCCTCTACCTCTGGCTTAATAAGCACGGAGCCAGTCTCAGCTTTTTTGTGTGTACCCAAAACATCATCGGCAAGGCTTCGCACGGGGATGATTTTTTCACCAACCATTTCTTCATACAAGTCCTTATCTATATGATGTGTCTTTTTGATAGAGTCTCCTATTTGTGAAAATATATTCTCTATTAATTTTTTAGCAAGCTTCTTTGCTGTGTCTTCGGGCATGCTTAGGTCATGAAGTTTTTCTAAGAGTTCTTTTGGAGGTGTTGTGCCAAGAAGAATATCTACCACAATATCCTCAACAGAAAGAGCGGTATTAGCGTCTACTCCAACCTCACTGCAGGCAAGAGTAATAGCCGGCCCAAGATTCTCATCTATAAGAAATAATTGAATATCTCTAGGGCTATCAAAAAATTTTTCTTCAAGTTGTGTATTCATGTTTTTAACTTATGTTGTTGGTGTGGGAGTGGGAGGTTGGTTTGTTGGCGGAGGTGTTGCTGGGGGTGGACTAGAAGGCGTAGGGTGTGAAGTACTCGGTGGATTTACAATATTTTTAATTTGGTCAAGTTGTGAGCCACCCTTAAGCTTTGCCGCTGCAGCTCTGTCTTTAGTTGCTTGTCTCCACCCAGCTTTTTTCTCACTAGCACGTCCCAGTCCACCAAACATACCCTCTCTTTCTTCCATCAAGGTGTCTACGTAGTCATCCTTAAATGTACGTTTGTCTGCGGTAAAGGTTGTCTTCATTATTTTATTACCATTTGCATCCAATATATCGTTACCATTTGCATCTTTTTGTACTTCTTTATTAGTCTTACCAGCAAATGTGCGTGTTATATTCCCTTGTGCGTCACGCTCTTCGTGTACGGTAGGCATAATTTCTCCTGCAGCGACAGTTATTTGATGTGGTACATATGTACCAGCGTCGTTTACATAGCCAGCGTTGACAGTCTCTTCTTGTGTGGCGCGTATATAGTTTTTATTACCAAATTTATTTGTTTCTATGCGCTTAGCTTGGTCAACACGAGTTTTTACTTGGCTATCAAGTTTTTTGGAATATCCACCACGTCCGCCCCCACTACCAAATTCTTTAGTATTAGGAATGTTTCGGAAGTCCATACTTGAAGACGCTCCACGTTGTGCTAAACGCTCAGCAGCACGTCCAGCAGCACCAGACGCAGCGAATTTCTGCATAGCATTAGATCCAGCAATACCTTTAGCTGCTCGGCCAAGTGTGTTGCGCATAGCAAAACCACCAATTCCACCAGCCAGTAGTCCAATACCAGCCTTGCCAAATTTTGTAGCCTGCGCCCCGATATCCCCAGAGACCATTCGTGTGATTTTAAGAGTTCCTATAAGAAGCCCCAGCCCTATAAAAAGGTTAAACATAAATGCAGATGAATCAGAATCTACACCCGTAGTGAATACACCAGATTGCATTACTCGCACTGAAATAAGGAGCAGAAACATGAACAATGGCGCGACAATAGCTTGATTAGTAAGGGTATTTAGCCATTTATCAAAAATAAGACTCCGTGTCTTTGGTAGAATATACGAAATAAATGCAAACGGAGAAAGTATCATCAAAAATATAAGTACAATAAATCGGCCTAGCAATAAAAATACTGCATTAAAGAATACCCATGCAGCCGTAATGTATACAACAAGCGCACCAAACAAGACCACAACCTGTTGTTGATCTTTTAGTCCACCATCATTTTCTGGAGTTTCCAGTATTTGTTGTATTTTTAGGCCGTCAGAGAATACAGCGCTAATGGAAGCATTGGAGGTGTACAAAGATGAATAAACACCAATAGCTAATGTGTTAGAAACATCAACAATAACTTTTGTGAAGAAAAGACTAAAGTTCATTAGGAGCGCGATGATAACGACACTTGCCAGCATTCGTTTTGTGTTTGCTTCATTTACACGAAGTATTGTAGCAATAGCAATATAGAGCAATATAAAAATAAAAAACAAGTTTGCTACATCTCGTGCAGCTTCCCATCCAACGTTTATTGCTTTTATTGCACCAAAATTTGGGTTAAGGATTGTGTTATTTATTGCCCAATCAAGAAGGCTACCCGAAAGAGCCAGTATATATGAACCAACCCAACCCAATATGATTAAAATCCATTTTATAATGAAAATAACACTATTTTTAGTCAAGTCACCCAAGTAGCCACTAAATAAAGCACTACCTACACCACCTACAAGAAAAAGTAGTGGCCAGAATGCTTTTGCTGCGTGGAGGGGTATCAAAAACATACCCAAACCACCAAGTATTTTCAATAGGTTTTTTATGTATGTGCGTAAATGTTTCATGGTTGTACTGATTATAATGTACCTAGAACAACTTACCAATTACTTGCTGGATTTGAGATGCTACAGCATTTGTAATAATTTCACTTATCTCATCTGCACCCTCAAGTCTGCGCAAAGAGCTATTCAAACCAAAGTTTAATTGTGACTCAATTACTGCCCCTGGAGTTTCTACTAAACATTTAGCAGGGTTGCTTGAGGTGCATTTTTTCTTTGATCGAAATCCTCTCGACTGAACAAGCTCCTGCCTTCTGTTGTCGTTTGCAAACGTAGCTCTAGACTTAGCCTCTGCCTCAACACGGATAGCGTTAGAGTAGGGGTTGTTTTGTAATTCAGTGTTTTGTGAAAGAAACGCAGCCCAGCCACCTTGCGTAAAATCAGCATAATAATCGTCTGCATTGCCACTTGGGACATAGTCACCTATTGTATTTTTAGATTGCGCAGCAAATTTATTTTCGTAGTTTTGTCTGGTTGAAAGTTTAACTTTATTTGCAAGCTGTATACAATAAGACGATTGAGAGAAACTTCCAAAATTACAAGCACTGTTGCTTGTCCCCTGAAGAGATAATATTTCTGAGCCAAAATTGCTCGCAACTGAATCGTCTAATTGTAGAAGATTACTTTCCAAGTTTCGCACAAACGCCGGAGCTCCATCAAGGTTTCTTGTTCTGCTTATTATTTCATTAACAACAGATTGTCGAAGTCTTTCAGCAGCAAGATATGCAAGTGGGTCAGCGACAAGCTCTTTTTGTTGTATGGCAATTTGTGCTACTTGAATAGCAAGATTTGCAGCAAGGATTAGCCCGTTTTGAATGTATGAAAGAACAGCTCGTACAGTTAGAGGAACATCAAAAACTGCCCATTGTGCGTTTGCTTTTTGTGGAGCAGGGAAGAACAATAAAGGAAGCAGTATAACAATAAACATAACCCGTGAAATCTTTTGCCTGACTGTTTGTTTCATTAAAAAATGCATATAATTAATTTGTTTTAACTATAATAAACTTATTGACCGAGCTATCAAACTCAACACCCCGTTCTTTTAAATAGGAGTTCATTTCTTTAGCAATCTCCCCCACAATCTCCCAGTTGTCAGTATAAGTATTAAAAGCGATAAGCCCTTGCAATGGATCGTCAACAATAGAACGCATTAACGATGTAGATTCTTTAATTTTTTGCATACTATTGAGCAATGCTATGTGTTTGTCTGAAAAAGTAATAGGTGTCACAACAGACCTTAGGCTAGAAATAAGATTTTCGTATAATACAACATAACCATCAAGTTTCACTAGGTCAGTTGAATCTTGAGTATTTATAGCTGTTGCTATAATATTCAACTCTCCCTCGGTGCTAGATACTGACTGCTCGTAAGAAGATAGCGCTGAAGTAATGCCATCACCATAAGCCATCAAAGCTTCGGGTGATTCTGAGACTGTTATTATGTCTGCAGCACTAAATTTATTTGAAAGTACTATAGAAGCTTGGTCCACTTCAATTTTTTCAGGAACTGGCGCTGTTGTACTTGAACTACTGTTTATGTAAGTATTGAATACATTCTCTGAAATTTGAGAAGCAATTTGATCGGTAAGATTTAAAGGCGCAACACCATCTCCTGATGTTCTTGTGTTAGAGGTGGTATAACTATCCACTAAATCATCATTTGGTCCAGCGACAGCAGGGTCTACAGATTTTTCTGGCGTGTTGCGGTTAAAAGATAAAAATGAATTATATGCACCGGTTTTCTGGAATATAATAATACTCAGTACGACAACTGCTCCTAAAAAAACGATAATAGATTTTTTACCTGGAAAGATATGCATATTCTTATACATAGTATATCAATTATAAAGAGCTCTTAATACCATATTACTATGATTAATGTGGATAATATCAATATAATAAGTTGGTATTTTATAGAAAAATTTAAATTTATTTTGGGTATATTATATATATGAGCAAAAACAACAGACAAGAATATTGCTATAAAAAATAGCATAAAATATGGTACATATTATCCATAGATGGGTTTAAGACCTTTTTGTTAGGCAAAGCCATTTTGAAAGACTGATGTTTTCAGCACGTGCTTTTTGGTCAATCTTACAGGCGCTAAATGAGTCTAAGATATCTTTGTTTATAAAAAGATGTTCAAGGTTGCGTATTGCGAATTTTCTTCTGTGTGCAAAGCCACTTTTAATAATCTTGAAAAATGAATCCTCCTCGGCTTGGTTTGTAAAATTAGCTTTTGAAATGTTTTTGATTGTGAGGATTGCGGAATCTACTTTGGGAACTGGATTAAAGTATCGTGCTGGAACCTTTTTTATGATACGAGGAGTGCCATATACTTTTACAGAAAGAGATAAAATGCTTTCCTTTTTATCACGTGCAACAATGCGCTCCGCTACTTCTTTTTGTAGCATCAATACCATTGTCTTGGGCTGGCTACTGCCAGATAGAAATTTACGTAAAACTTCTCCAGTAATATAATATGGAATGTTTGCCACTAACGTGTAACGTGTAGCGTGTAGCGTGTAGCGTGTGAGGTCAAAATTTAAAATGTCATCTTGAATGAGTATAAGTTTTCCATTCTTTATTTCATCTTCAAATTTTTTTTTAAGAAACACAATAAGTCGTTCATCTTTCTCGACCGCGTATACTTTTTTTGCTTTTGTTAATAATTCTTGCGTTAGGATACCTTTGCCTGGACCAATCTCAAGAACAATGTCTTCTAGTGAATCAATTCCTGCATTCGCAATATCTTTTGCCACACGAGCAGAGTTTAAAAAATTTTGTCCTAGTGATTTTTTTGCTCGCATGTTAAACATAAATTGAGGGGAGCAAATCAGTCTCGCTTCCTGTGCCCTCTTCCTTTTCTATTAGAGTGTCGTCAATATCCTCAAAAAACTCTGACGGTATGTTCACTTGTTTTGAACCAAAAATAGTACGCAGTGCTGCATGTGAGAGATAAAGTTTTTCCTCTGCGCGAGTAAGCGCCACATAAAAAAGCCTGCGCTCCTCCTCTTCTCTGCCACGGTCTAGGGTGGTAGTGCCAAAACTTTTATGTGGGAACAGGTCCTGCTCAAGGCCGGTTATAAACACACGTTTAAACTCAAGTCCTTTTGCTGCGTGTACAGTCATAAGTTTTACTGTATTTGAATCTTTTTCTAGCTCGTCTTGGTCGGTTGCAAGAGCAACGTCAGAAAGAAAACTTTCGATACCCTCTTCTGGTGTTAGGTTTTGGTATTTAACCGAAAATGTTACTAGCTCACGGATGTTTTCTAGGCGCTCTTTATCTTCTTCTGTTCCACTACGCAACTTTTCTTCCATGCCGGTTTTTTGCAACACAAATTTAATGAGCTCTGGCAAATGTAGTGTTACTGCGTTTTTACCAATATTTTTAAGTAAGCTACGAAAATTATCCACACGTTTTCTCATTGTTGGAGGAAGAGAGCCGTCTTTTCCTGCAAACATTTTCAATAAAGTTATTTTACCAATGCCTCGTGGTGGCATATTTACAACGCGCTTCACATCAGCAAGGCTATCGGGGTTTAATCCAGCTTTTATAAAAGATACGATATCTTTTATTTCTTTGCGGTCAAAGAAACGCACACCAAGAACTTGGTAAGGGATATTTCTATTAAGCAACGCCTCTTCTTGTGCACGAGATTGAAAGTTTGCACGGTATAGTATTGCAATATCTCGTGGGGCAACACCATTATCTAAGAGTTTTTGGATTGTGCCAGAAACAAATCTTGCTTCGTCTGCTTCGTCGTATGCTTCGTATACAGTAATTGGCTCACCGGCCTTGTTTTTTGTAAATAGATTTTTTTCTTTACGAACTTTGTTTTTTGCAATAACAGTGTTTGCTGCAGAGAGTATTGTTTGTGTTGAACGATAATTTTCTTCAAGAAGAATTGTGGTTGTATTTGGATATGTTTTTTCAAAATCAAGTAGGTTTTGTATATCTGCACCTCGCCAGCTGT
>ENA-ORDP01000841-ORDP01000841.1-marine-sediment-metagenome-genome-assembly--contig:-NODE-841-length-18573-cov-3.213414_pt1 | contig 18573 bp, 19 predicted proteins | sample MGYA00248627_ERZ508539 | MGnify/ENA primary metagenome ERZ508539 (study PRJEB26208, sample SAMN05571518) | marine sediment metagenome | biome: deep sea; feature: Hydrothermal vent; material... | reverse complement strand
AACACGCCGGCAAGGAACCCGACGGCGAAGCCAATCAAATAAGGCACCATTTCGTCAACGCCAAGCGCAATCCCAATCCCAGCAAAGTCGCCCACAACACGCTGCTTGAGGTGGTTTGGACGGCGGTTCCGGTGATCATCCTTGCCGCCATCGCCTTTCCTTCGCTCAAGCTGTTGTATTACCTGGACCGCGCTCAAGACGCCGAGATGACCCTGAAGGTCATCGGCCATCAGTGGTGCTGGTCCTACGAATACCCCGATCACGGCGATCTCGCCTTCGACAGCGTGATGACGCCGGAGGAAGAGATTGAACCCGGCCAGCCGCGCCTTCTGGCGACCGATTATCGCGTGGTGCTGCCGGTGAACACCACGGTTCGGGTCATCGTCACTTCCGATGACGTGATCCATAGCTGGGCGCTGCCGGCGCTGGGCCTCAAGACCGACGCCGTGCCGGGCCGCATCAATGAAACCTGGGTGCGGATCGACAGGGAAGGTCTTTATTACGGATAATGCTCGGAGCTGTGCGGGATCAACCACGGTTTCATGCCGGTGGCCATCGAGGCCGTTTCCAAGAAAGCCTTCGCCGCTTGGCTCGATAACGCCCGCAAGGAATTCGCCGGCGGTCTTTCCGGGACGGCGCGGATGCCGCGGCTGGCCGCCGTCGACGTCCCAAGAAATTAAAGGGGACGAAAAATGGGCATACGCCCCGAAGCCGCCCAGATGGGGAACAAGGGCCACGGCGAGCATCCCGGACACGCGAAGCCTTACGGGTGGCGGAGATGGCTGTTTTCCACCAACCATAAAGACATCGGCACCATGTATATCGTTTTCGCCATGGTCGCCGGTCTCATCGGCGGCGTCGACGTGGTCATGCACGACACCTATTACGTGGTCGCCCATTTCCACTATGTGCTGTCGCTGGGCGCTGTGTTCGCCATATTCGCCGGCTTTTATTACTGGGTCGCCAAGATGTCCGGGCGCCAGTATCCGGAAACCCTTGGCAAGATACATTTCTGGATCACCTTTATCGGCGTCAACCTGGCCTTTTTTCCTCAACATTTTCTTGGCGTCGCCGGCATGCCCAGGCGCGTTCCGGACTATCCGGACGCCTACGCCGGGTTGAACATGGTGTCCTCGATCGGAGCCTATATCGCGGCCGCGGGAACTTTGTTGTTCTTCTACATCATCTACAAAACCTTCGTCTCGGGAGAGCGGGCGGCCGCCAACCCATGGGGCGACGGCGCAAAGACGCTTGAGTGGACGGTGAGTTCGCCGCCGCCCGAGCATTCCTTCGAGCAACCGCCCCTGCTGGGCCAACCGGCGGAGTAACCGGAGCATTCGTTTCATGGAGCCACGCCAACGACGAAAAAACAGAAAACTCGCCCTGGTCTTCGCCTTCGTCGACGGCGTTTATCCGTCCACCTTCTACATGGCGACGGGGTTCCACGGCCTTCACGTCTTGATCGGCGTGCTTTTCCTGGGCGTCTGCTTCCTCCGCGTCCGGTCAGGGCGCTTCCTTGGCGAACATCACGTCGGCTTTCAGGCCGCCGAGTGGTACTGGCACTTCGTCGATGTCGTCTGGGTGTTCCTGTTCACATGGTTCTATTGGTGGGGAGGGAATTAACGCCAATTGCCCAAAGCCTCCATTTCGGGGCATAGTGTCGCCATGGTTAAACAGGCGGCCAAAAAAATCCCAACCGGCGGAGATGTGGAGAATTTTTCCGACCACCTTGAGCTGTTGGCGCTCATGGGCCGGGACTTCGCCGCGTCCATGGATATCGAGGAGACGCTGAACAAGGGGCTTGCGCGGATCACCCGTCATTTGAACGCCGTCGGCGGCGCTTTGTTTCTGCTTGACGAGACCGGCGAAAAACTGTGCTGCACATCCTGTTCCGGGGATACGGAGATCACCGGCCTGACCCTTGGCGGCGACGAGGGCATTGTCGGCTACTGCGTCCAGAACAACATCGCCGAGATCGTCCGCGACGTCACCAAGGACCCCAACTTCCAACAGGCCGTGGACAAACAAACCGGCTTCGTCACCAAATCCATCCTGTGCGCGCCGATGAGCGTGCACGACCAATGCATCGGGGCCATTGAACTGGTCAACAAGGTCGGCGGCGACGGCCTGTTCAGCGAAGCCGACTTGCAGCTTCTCCAGGCGCTGAGCTCGTCGGCCGCCCTGGCCATCATCAACGCCCGCATGGCCGAAGCCCTGGTGGAGCAGGAACGGGTCAAGCGCGAGTTGGAGCTGGCCGCGGAAATCCAGCGCAGCCTGCTGCCCGATAAACGGAGCGAATCTTTTCCAGTACACGGCGTCAACTTGCCGGCGCGCATGGTTTCCGGGGATTTTTACGACTTTTTCCCGCTGGACGACGGGCGCATCTGCTTCAACCTCGCCGATGTTTCCGGCAAGGGCATGAACGCCGCCCTGCTGATGGCCAAGACCGCCAGCTTGTTTCGCTGTCTCGGCAAAACCATTCACGAACCGGGACTCCTGCTCGCCAAGATCAACGCCGAAATCTGCGAAACCGCCACACGGGGCATGTTCGTCACCATGGTCGGCGGCGTCTACGATCCCAAGACCGGCCACGTGCGCCTGGCCAACGCCGGACACGAGCCGCCGCTTTTTCATGACGCCAACGGCGCCTTCACGGCGCTGCCGGCGGAGGCGCCGCCCCTTGGCATATCGCCCCTGCTGGTGGAGGACGGGGGGTTTCCGGAAACCGAATTGGACCTCAAGGGCGGGACGCTCTACGTGTTTACCGACGGCCTAACCGAAGGATACGTGGAGGACGGAAGCGAGCTCCAGGTGGACGGCTTGAAGAAGTTGATCGAGGAAAACGCCGCCCTTTCCGCCCCCAAACGCCTGGACGCCATTATCGCCCGCATCAACCGCGACGATCAGGCGCTGCGCGACGACCTGACGGCGCTGATCATCGAAGACTCGGCCCAACCGGAGATGCTTGCCCTGCACCCGGGCGTCGAGATCATCCCGTCTGACGGCGCCGGCGGCGAAAAACAGCTCAAACTCAAGCTCAAGTTCCCGTCCCAGCCCAATCGCTTGAAGCTGGTGCGTTCCCTGGTTTCGGCCACCGCCGAACTGTGCGGCTGCGGCCAGGAGGCATCCCAGGATATTGTTCTCGCCATCGACGAAGCCTGCCAAAACGTGATCCGCCATGCCTATAAAGACGAGCCTAACGGAGAAATTATTTTGGAAATCCGCCATAATGAGGATGAAATGATTATCTTGCTCAGGGACTTCGCCAAGACGGTGGACACCGCCGTGATTAGGCCGCGCGAACTGGACGACGTGCGCCCCGGCGGCCTGGGCACCCACTTCATCCGCGAGGTCATGGACGAAGTGGCTTTCATGCCGCCGCCAGAGGATGGCGGCAACCTTTTAAAAATGGTAAAACGGATCAGCCATGAAACATGACATTACCGAAAAAAATAACGTCACCATTGTCAGCCTGGTGGGCGACGTGGACCTGGAGAGTTCGCCGGAAGCGCGCAAGATCCTCATGGAATGCGTAAATCTAAACCGGCCGGTTCTGGTTAACTTGTCCGGGATTGGCTATATCGACAGTTCCGGAGTCGCTTCTCTTATCGAGGCGCTGCAAACAGCGCGCAAGCGCGACGGTGAATTCGCTCTCGTTAAGGTCAGCGACGGGGCGCTCCGCGTTCTTCAGTTGGCGCGGCTGGATAAGATATTCACCATCTACGACACCGTTGAAGACGGTTTGGCCGGCGTATCCTGACGCATGCCCGAGGAAACCCAAAATTCCGTGATTCGATTCACCGAAAAGATGGGGCGCTACACCGTCGACGCCATTGAAGAGCTTGGAATTTACGGCGCGTTGTTCGGAGAAAGCGTGTACTGGATCTTCTTCGGCGCGCGCATGCGCCAACCGGTGCGCATCAGTTCGGTTTTCGCCCAGATGATGGAAATCGGCATCAGGGCCATTCCCATCATCGCCCTGATGGGAAGCACCATCGGCATCATGCTGGCCATCCAGGGCATTTACTCTCTCAGAATTTTCGGCGCTGAATCACGGGTCGTTTACGGCATCGCCCTCTCGGTGACCCGCGAATTCGCGCCCTTGATCACCGGCATACTGGTGGCCGGCCGTTCCGGCTCGGCGCTGGCCGCCAGATTAGGCACCATGACCATCAATCAGGAGATCGACGCCCTCAACGTCATGGGCATCAACCCGGTGCGCTATTTGGTGGTTCCGGCGCTGTTGGCCATGGTGGTCATGGTTCCCGCCCTGACCCTGTTCTCCATGTTTATCGGCATGTACTCAGCCGGCTTGTACGTGGGCGTCGATCTGGACATCGGCATGGCGGCGTACATTGATCAGACCATTGATATTCTAACCCTGAACGACCTCATGCATGGATTGGGGAAAAGCCTTATTTTCGCGGTCCTTATCGCCATCATCGGCGTCGCCAACGGCGCCCTGGTCAAGGGCGGCGCCGAGGGCGTCGGAAAAATCACCACCCGCGCCGTGGTGCAGGCGATCATCGCCATTGTCATCACTGACATGCTGTTCGCTTACATGGCCATCCAATAATGACCGCAACCGCAAAAAACGAAGAGCAGGCCCCAGAAGGCGCCCCAGAAGGCGCCCCAAAAGGCGCCCCAAAAGGCGCCGAGGTGATTCAGGTCAGGGACCTGGTCGCCCATTGGGGACCGCGCAAGATTCTCAATGAAATCAACCTGGAAATCCACGAAGGCGAGATCATGGTCATCATGGGCGGCAGCGGCTCGGGCAAGAGCACCTTCCTGCGCCACCTGATGGCCCTCGAGCGCCCGACGTCAGGCTCCATCAACGTACTGGGGCGGGATATCGGCTCCATGGGCGTGCGCGAGATGTTCGAGTTGCGCAAGAAAATCGGCGTCGCCTTTCAGGGCGGGGCCTTGTTCAGCTCCATGACCGTGGGCGAAAACATCATGCTGCCGCTGCACGAAAACACCGGGCTGGACCGCATGACCATGGAGATCATGGCGCGCATGAAGCTGGAGGTGGTGGATCTGGCGGGCTTTGAGAATCTGATGCCGTCGGAGCTGTCGGGCGGCATGATCAAGCGCGCCGCCTTCGCCCGCGCCATCATCATGGATCCCAAAATCCTGTTTTGCGACGAGCCCTCCGCCGGCCTCGACCCGGTGGTCTCCTCGGCGCTTGACGATTTGATCCTGCGCATGCGCGACGCCATGGGCATGACCATCGTCGTGGTCACCCACGAACTGGAAAGCGCGTTCAAGATCGCCGATCGCATCACCATGCTGGATAAAGGCGATATTTTGTTCACCGGAACCGTCAAAGAGCTGAAAAAAAGCAAAAATCAGCGCATACAAAATCTGCTGAACCGGCAAACGGAAGAAGATACGCTTGATCCCGATGAATATTTGAGAAGGTTAACAGGCGAGGAATTGGGGAAGGGGGCTGCTCCATGAAGAACGACAAAGTCAACTACATGGTCGTCGGCGGTTTCATTCTCGCCATGCTGGTGGGGCTATTGATTTTCATCGCCAAGCTGTCGGCTTGGTCCGGCGCCACCGATGGCTATTACGCCATCTACAGGAACGTCACCGGCGTCAAGTTCGGCGCCCAGGTGTTGTACGAGGGCTACCCCATCGGCCAAGTGGAGGAAGTCACCCCCATGACTGGGGAAACCGGCATGCGTTTCAAAGTCGTTTTTTCCGTCAAGAAAGGTTGGGAAATCCCTTCTGACAGCATTTCCGAGATCGCCAAGCCAGGTCTGCTTTCCGCCATCACCCTCAGCATTCGCGCAGGCTCCAACGCCACCTTCCTCGAACCCGGCGGCCAAATCAAGGGCAGGGAAGCCGCCGATCTGTTCGCCGTCATGTCCTCGGTGGCCGGCGAAGTCACCAACCTGACGGAGCACAGCCTCAAACCCCTTCTCGAAAGCGTCAGAAAAACCACCGAGACCTTCGGCAGGCTGATGGAGGGAGAGGCCGAAACGCTGCTGATGGAGCTCAGCTCGCTGGCGCTGGACATGTCCGAGCGGCTGCCCTTGATCGCCGATAACATCGAGAAGTTCACCGTCAAAATGAACCGCAGCAGCGATGAATTGAGCGCCGTCCTGTCGCCCGAGAACCGCGAGAAAATGAATAATATTCTTACCAACTTTTCCAAGCTTTCAGGCGACTTGGAGTCCTCGCGCGAAAAGCTGGACGCCATGCTTGAAAACATGAACGAAGCGGCCAGCGACGTGAATTCCCTGGTCGCCGACAACAAGTCCGTCATTCATAAATCCCTCGCCGACTTGCGCCATGTGGTGGGCTCGGTGGCCCGCCATGTGGATTCCGTGAACCAAAACATGGAAGGGGCGGCGCGAAACATGTATGAATTCAGTAGGCAGATAAGGCAAAATCCGGGTCTGCTCCTGGGCGGCTCGCCGCCCAAGGACGAGGCCCCGGGAAGATAATGAGCAGATGATCCGCAGACCATCTAACGGGGGAGGAGAGATTTGAAAAAATCAATTTCGACGTTCGCCGCCGTCCTGACCGCCTTGCTGACGGCCTGCGCCCAGCCCGAGGTGCCAGCGGAGCGCTTCTACCGGCTGCAAATCCAGCCGCCCGAGGCGTCCCTGCCGCAGCCCGGCATCCAAGGCGTGGTGGAGGTGACGTTCACCGCCGAAGGCATTGTCGACGACCGCAACATCAACTACAGCAAGGCCGAAACCCCCAATGAAGTCAGCGGCTACACCTACCGCCTCTGGCACAAGCCGCCCAAGGTGATGCTGCGCGACCAATTAATCGCCTACCTGCGCGCCGCCGGAGTCGCCCAGAAAGTGGTGGCGCCGGAGAAGCGCGCCTCGCCGCAATACCTGATCAACGGCCAAATCAAGCGCCTGGAAATGATCGACGGTTCCGTTCCCCACGCCATCGTCGCGCTGGAATTGGCGCTGGTGGAGGCTAGAACCGACAAGCTGCTGACGCTCGGCGTCTATGACGTGAGCGTGACCGCCAGGTCAAACGCGGTCGCCGACGCCGTCGCCGCCATGGAAAAAGCGCTGGCCGATATCTTCGCTAAATTCGTCGAAGATATCAAAAAAATGTAACGCCAAGGAACAGACGGATCATGCGGTGACTTTCTCCCGGCGCGCCTTCTTTTCAAGGCCGGCTTCAAGGAAAAGAGAAATCACGCCACCCTTGATTCTCACCTGATACCTCTCCGCGCAACCTTCGTCCGGCTCCACGGCGGCGCCGCTCGCCAACTCGATGACAAAGCCATGCAACGGACAAGTAACCCGCCAGTCATGAACAAGGCCCTGGGACAGGGGACCGCCACGGTGAGGACACTGATCCTGGAGGGCGAATATCCGATTGTCCACGCTACGAAAAACAGCGATGTCGCCGTTCCCGGTTTTGAGAACTCGGGCCCCACGGAGGGGAATGTCCTCGATCTTGCCGATTTCAATCCATGCGCTCATAACCTACGCCTCCATCTTCAATGGTGAGTATTCCTTAACGTCCCCGACTGCGCCGGCCCGCTCCGCCCAGGGATCTTTTTGGACGAACCGCTGTGAGCGCATGAAACGCGCTGAGAGCGCTTTTCGTCCCTCCGCATCCTCGACGATGCGCCCCTTGACGTAGGACAGCCCGATACGTTCGATCCAAGCCGAAGACCGTTCCATGTAATGCCCTTCCTCTCGGTAAAGCTGCAAAAAGGCGGCGGCGTATTCGGTGACCTCTTCATTGCTGGCGACCTTGCACAGCAAGTCGGTGACGCGCACCCGGACGCCGCATGTTCCACCTACATGAAGCTCCCAGCCGGACTCCACGCCGATGACGCCGAAGTCCTTGATGGTTGATTCGGCGCAGTTGCGCGGGCAACCGGAGACGCCCATTTTAAACTTGTGCGGCGTCCAGGCCCCCCAGAAGATCTTTTCCATCTCGATGCCGAAGCCCAGCGAGTCCTGGGTCCCAAAACGGCATAGGCCTTTTCCGACACAGGTTTTGACCGAGCGAACCGCCTTGCCGTAGGCATACCCGGAGATCAGTCCGGCCTTGCCCAGTTCGGCCCAGACTTCGGGCAGATCTTCTTTTTTGACGAAGGGGATGGCCAGCCGCTGACCGCCGGTTATTTTCACCGGGACGCCCAGCCTCTCGGCGCAATCCGCGACAGCCTTAAGCTCCTGGGGATTGGTGAGCCCGCCCCACGTGCGCGGCACCACCGAATAGGTTCCGTCCTGTTGAATGTTGGCGTGCGCCCGTTCGTTGATAAAGCGCGACTGCCCATCGTCCACATACTCTTCGGGCCAAGCGCACAGCAGGTAATAATTAAGCGCCTGCCGGCACATGGCGCAACCGTCCGGCGTTCCCCATTCCATGTAAGACATGACCCCGGGTATGGTTTTGAGGTTGTTGTCGGTGATCGATTTGCGAAGCTCGTCGTGGCTGAAGTCCGTGCACTTGCAAAGGGGCTTTTTCGCCGGGGCTTCGGAATAATCGCCGCCCAGGGTGAAGGCGAGAATTTGCTGCACCAGCCCCGTGCAGGACCCGCAAGACGAGGAGGCCTTGGTGTGGGCGCGCACGTCATCAAGGGTGAACAATTTCTTTTTCATGATTGCGTCGATGACATCGCCCTTGCTGACTCCGTTGCAGCCGCAAATTTCGGTTTGCTCGCTCATGGCGAGAACGGCGTTCTCGACGCCGAGGCCGGCATTGCCCAGAGTCGCGCGCCCGAACAGCAGGCTATTGCGATTCGCCGAGACATCCACCTGATCGCGCATGAGCTGGAAGCACCAGGGGGCGTCCACCGCATCGCCAAGGAAAACCGCTCCTTGGATACGGTCGTTTTTGAGAACGATCTTTTTATAGACGCCCCGGGACGCATCCTTGAAAATCATGGATTCGCATCCCTCGCCATCACTGAAATCCCCCGCCGAGAAAAGGTCGATGCCAGTAACCTTGAGACGGGTCGACACCACCGAACCTTTGTAGGCGCCATGCCCCAACTGGGCCAGTTGGTTGGCGCAGACCTTGGCCTGTTCAAACAGCGGGGCGGCCAGACCATAGGTCCGCCCCCGGTGCTGAACGCATTCGCCAACGGCGTAGACGGTGGGATCGAAGGTCTGCATGGTGTCGCTGACGACGATTCCGCGTTCGCAATGAATGCCCGCTTTTTGCGCCAGGGCCTTGCGAGGTTGAATGCCGACGGCCATCACCACCATGTCGGCCGGAATTTTTGATCCGTCTTTTAACTTCACCCCAGTCACGCGTTTCTTTTTGCTCTTCGCGCCGAGAATGCTCTCGGTTTGCGCCGACATGTGAAACTTTATCCCCCGCTCCTTGAGGGACCGGCGAAGCATGGCGCCCGCCACATCGTCCAGTTGAAGCTCCATCAGCGTATCCATCAGGTGAATAACGCTAACGTCCATGCCCTGCTTCAGCAGGCCTTGGGCGGCCTCGAGTCCCAGCAATCCACCGCCGATGATCACCGCTTTCGAACGGTTTGCCCCCCGGCTTGCGGCAACTTCAAGCATGGCCTCCACGTCATGGATGTTGCGAAAGGCGACGACGCCCGAAAGGTCCGAGCCGGGAACGGGCAGGATGACCGGGTCCGAGCCCAGCGCCAGCAGCAGCCGGTCATAAGGCGCCTGGATTCCATTGGCGGTCTTAACCTGTCTGTTTACGCGGTCGATCTCGATGATTTCCACGCCCTTGTGCAGGGTTACGCCGTTTTCGTCGTACCATCGCTCATCGTTGAGCATGATCTCGTCGAGGGTTTTTTCTCCGGCCAGCACCGGAGACAACAGGATGCGGTTATAATTGCCGTGGGGCTCGGCTCCGAAGACGGTAATGTCGTAAAGGTCCGGAGCTAGCTTGAGCAACTCCTCGACGGTCCGCATGCCGGCCATGCCGTTTCCAATAACAACAAGCTTCTGTTTCATGATGTTCAAACCTCTTATCCAGGTAAGCTCATGGCGCCATATCGCCGAATCATGAGGTACAAAAACCGTGCCAACAAGGCTCATCTCGAAAAAAAAGAGGGATTACTTTTGTGTTTTCAGCATGTTACGGAAGGCAATGCACGAATTTGGCGCGAGCGCCCATCCCTGGACTCGGCCGGTATCTGCCTAATAATTAGGCAATTAGTGCTGCTGCCTAATTATTAGGCATTTTTGGCGGAAAGTTAAGCCAAGGCCAGCAGCTCCTTCACCGCGTTGCCGGCGCCGTCGGCGATTTGGCTAATGGTGGAATCCAGCATGTAGCAGGGCGCGGTGACCAGTTTGTTGGCGGCGTCCACCACCACCTCGCATGGATTGGTTTTACTGTGGACGGCGCCCATTTTCTCAATGGCCTGGGCGGCGGCCGGGTCCTGACCGATGGTCACCTCGGCGCCGCGAACCAACTTGGCCATCATGGCGGGCGCGATGCACAGCGCTCCGATGGGCTTTCCGGCGGCGTGGAAATCCCCCACCACGCGCGCCACCTCTTTGTTGACCGAGCAATCAGGGCCGTCGAAGGCGAAGCTGCAGAGATTCTTCGCCGCGCCGAAACCGCCCGGGAAAATCACCGCGGCGGCGGCGGCGGCGTTGAGCTCCTTCAAGTCCTTGACGTCGCCCCGCGCGATGCGCGCCGCTTCCGTCAGGACATTTCGCGTTTCGTCCATTTCCTCGCCGTTTAGGTGGTTGATCACATGATGCTGATCCATGTCGGGGGCGTAGCATTGGTAATCGGCCCCCTGGCGGTTCAACGCCAAAAGGGTGAGCACGGCTTCATGAATTTCCGAGCCGTCAAAAACGCCGCACCCGGAAAGAACAACCGCCACATTGAGTTTAGCGCCAGTCATCGACTTTCCTCCTTTTAATTAACCGTCGTAACTTAAGAACCATCCGTTCTTGAAGCGCAAGGGCAAAGGGCTTAGAATCACTGAAACTCTCTACAATCGTCAAGGTCCGCGAAGCCTATGAGCGTCAAATCCACCAACATCACCCATGTGGAGCACCGGGTCTCCCAGGAGGCGCGATGGGCCAAAAACGGACACACCAGCGGCGTCGTGTGGTTCACCGGCCTGTCCGGCGCCGGAAAAACGACGCTAGCTTTCGGATTAGAGCAACGCCTGTTCAAAAAAGGCTATCAGGTCTATGTGTTGGACGGAGACAATGCCCGCCACGGGATCAATTCCGACCTCGGTTTCTCGCCCGAGGACAGGACCGAGAACATCCGCCGCGTCGGCGAAGTGGCGGCGTTGTTCGCCCGCGCGGGCTACATCGCCATTTCCGCCTTTATCTCGCCCTACAGAAAAGACCGCCGCCATGCCCGCAAGGCGGCCGGCGCCGGCTTCCACGAAGTTTTCATCGACGCCGATCTTGACGTCTGCGAACAACGCGATCCAAAGGGTCTCTACAAAAAAGCGCGGGCCGGAAAAATTATGGAGTTCACCGGTATTTCAGCCCCTTACGAGACGCCCGAGAATCCTGAACTTGTCATAAAAACCGGCGAGACCACGGTGGATCAATGCCTCGGCCGGCTGATCGACTACGTGGACCGGACCTTCTCCCCGTCCGGCGCCCCGTCCGAAGAACGGCGTAAAGAGCGCTACGCTAAATCCAACGCCCGCTTGTAGATGTCAAGAAGCTCTTCTTGTTCGCGGCGGTCGGACTGATCCATTTTTCTAAGACTGACGATCTGGCGCAGCACCTTGACGTCGAATCCCACGCCCTTGGCTTCGGAATAGACCTCGCGAATATCGGCGGCCAGGGCCGATTTTTCCTCCTCCAGACGTTCAATGCGCTCCACGAAGGACCGCAAACGATCCGTCGGCGCCGCGCCAAATTCCGACATTTTTTTCTCCTCAAGCCGCCATGGGTTTTAAGGGGGTTTCCAGAGGCGGAACATAGACGCCCGCGCCGGCCAAACACAAGCGGATAAACATGCTCGCCCCGCTTTGGCCCGGTTTGGCCCGGTTTGGTTTGTGTTGCGCTAAACTAGCGGATAATGGAACATAGACCCGCTTTGTTCGGCGGAGGACAATTTTGGCCGTCTATAGTCTGGAGCGTTTCAGCATCCTTCTTGTCGAGGACAACAGCTTCGTGCGCAATATCCTGGAGGATTTACTGCGCCAGTTCCGCTTCGGCCAAGTGCTTAGCGCCAGTGACGGCGCTGAAGCCATTGATGCCCTCAAGTCCAGAAGCAAGATCTCGGCAACCGGCGGCGGCGTTGATTTGATCATCGCCGATTATAAGATGACGCCGGTCAACGGGCTGCTTCTGTTGCGTTGGGTTCGCAACTCCAAGGAATCCCCCAACCGTTTCATACCCTTCATCATGCTGTCCGGCGCCGCCGACAGGGAAAACGTCTGGGCGGCGCGCGACATAGGCGTGTCCGAGTTCCTGGCCAAGCCGTTCTCGACGGTTGAGGTCTACAAAAAAATCCTTGAGGCCATCGATTATCCGCGCCCGTTCTTCGTCACTCAAGATTACTGCGGTCCTGACCGGCGGCGCAAAAAACTGCCGCCGCCAAAGGAGGACCTCCGCAAGACGACCGAGGACGACGTTGTCACGGTTTATTCAGCCGACAAAGTCGTAAAACCGAAAAAGCCGACGGACGTGTGGTGCTTCCGGCCGCCCAACAACCTAAGAGCCAAAGCCGACGGCGGCGGGGATGGAGGTCCCGGCGAACTGCCCATGGAATTACTGGAAGAAGCGGAGGCCCAACTGAAGCGGGCGTCTCTGGATTTCACCGAATGGTGCCTTCAATACCTTTCCCAGATACAGGACCTGTGCACCGAGGCGCTGCTGCATCCTGGACGGCGCACGCTTCACTTTGAGAAAATCAATTTGCTGGCCCACGAACTGCGCGGCCAAGGCGGCACCTTCGGCCACCCCCTGGTCAGCGTCGTTGGAAAGATGCTCTATGAATGCACCGGAGACCGCTGCCGCGAGGACGATAACGCCATCGAAATCGTCAAGTCCCATGTTGATATCATGCGCGTGGTGATCCGTGAAAAAATCTCCGGAGACGGCGGGCGGATGGGACGCGAGCTTCTCGAATCCCTGAGGCAAGCCGTTGAAAAGTATAGCGTTGTGGACTAACGCTCACGTCAATCAAGGCCATGCGTGATTAACATCACACATTTTGCGTATTTTTGTGATATACTCTTTAGTGGACTGTGGGTGACTGAAATCTTTTTGAGGCCCCCTTGGTCCATCTTCATTTCTTCATCTTAAAGAAGGAGTACAAGCTAATGTTATCGAGGATAAAGAAAATTGCTAAAACGCTCTGGAGCGATCAATCCGGCGCGACGGCCATTGAATATGGGCTCATTGCAGCCCTTATCGCCGTGGTCATTATCGTCGCCTTGACGGCTCTTGGCACCGACTTGAGGAACATGTTCAACCAGGTCGCCGCCTCCATCTAACGACACGGAGGCTTAACGGCCTAAACGGCACGCTTCGTTTGGCCGTCCGCGCAGCCTACGGCGCCCCTTTTGTGGTGGAGTATTCAAAGTGCAACGCTTCATTCGGGTGCGTCAGGGGATAGGCGGCGTGGGCGGCCATCGCGGCTTCAGCGAAACCGGTTAAAATCAGCTTTAACTTTCCAGGATAAACGGCGATGTCGCCAATGGCGAAAACGCCGGGCTTCCCCGTGCAGCAATCGGCGGGGTCGACCTTGATGTGATTACGCTCCAGGTTCAGGCCCCAATCGGCGATGGGACCCAGGTTTTGGGACAGCCCGAAAAAAGGCAGCAACGCATCGGCGGCGAGGCGCCTTTCCTGGCCGTCCATATCTCGGACAATCACCGTTTCAATTTGCGCCCCTTCGCCTTCCAGCCCGGCGAGTTGATAGGGCGTCACCAATTCGACGGCGCCTTCATCGGCGAGCCGTTTTAGCTTTTCGGCGCTGCCGGGGGCGGCGCGGAACTTGGGCCGCCTGTGAATGATGGCGACGCTTTTGGCGATCTCGGCCAACGATATGGCCCAATCCACCGCCGAATCGCCGCCGCCGGCGATGACCACCCGCTTGTCCCGAAAGTCCTCGCGGCGCTTGATCAGATAATGCACCGACGTTCCCTCGAAGGCCTCGATTCCCTCCAGCGGCGGCCGGTTGGGGCCGAAGGCGCCGACCCCGGCGGCGATGAACACCGCGTTGGCCTTAACGCCAACGCCCTTTGACGTCTCCAGGCGCCAGCGGCCATCCGCGAACGGCTCCAATTTCATCACCTGTTGATCCAGATGATAAACGGGAGAGAACGGCGCCGCCTGCCTCTCCAGTTTAGCCGCCAGATCCCCGCCCATGATCTCCAGGCGCGACGGAATGTCATAGATGGGTTTTTCGGGATACAGCGCCGAACACTGGCCGCCCACCATTTCCAAGGCGTCAACCACATGACAACGCATGTTCAGCATTCCGCACTGAAAAACGCCGAACAACCCGGCAGGACCGGCGCCGATAATCGCCACGTCGGTGGAGTGTTCGGTTTTGGTCATGGAAAATCTCCAGACAACAGGATAATAATTCTTTCCGCTATTGAACTATCATATGTTGCGGCGCCCTGGGAATATAGCTGTGGGAAAAAAAGCTGTGAACGAACCAAAACCCATCCTTATCGACCTGCCCGACGAAACGGCCACGGCGGGACTCGCCGTCAAGCTCGCAAGCGCCGCCCGCGTTGGAGACGTTCTGGCCCTTGGCGGCGAATTGGGGACCGGCAAGACCGTTTTCGCCCGCGCCTTCATCCAGGCCAGGGCCAAGGCTCCCGAGGAGGTTCCAAGCCCCACGTTCACCCTTTTGCAGACCTATGATTTGGACGGCGGCATGGTTTACCACTTCGACCTTTACCGCCTGAACGCCCCCGAAGAAGCCCTGGAGCTGGGCGTCGAGGAGGCTTTCGCCCATGGAATAGCGCTCATCGAATGGCCCGAGCGCTTAGGTCCGCTGCTTCCCGAGGGCCGCCTCGGCGTAACCTTCGCCTATGCGCAAACAGCCGACTCCCGGCGGGCCGCGCTCAGTCCCGCCGGAAGCTGGCCTGGGCGCCTGAGGGAGGCCGGCCTTGCCTGAGCGCCACGCCCTTATGGCTAATTTCCTGACCGCCAACGGATGGGGCGGCGTGACGATCACGCCCCTTGCCGGCGACGCCTCGTTCCGCCGCTATTTCCGGCTCGTCAAGGGAGACCGGCGGGCCGTGCTCATGGACGCGGCGGCGCCCCAGGAAGATGTCAGGCCCTTCGCCGTCATGGCCCGGAACCTAAGGTCAATAGACCTTCACGCCCCTGAAGTGCTCGCCGAGGACCTGGAGAACGGCCTGCTGTTGCTGGAGGACTTGGGCGACGACACCTACACGCGCGTCCTCGCGGAAGGCGGCGATGAGAAAAAGCTTTATAAGCTGGCCGTGGACGTGCTGATCCACATTCACCGGTTCCTGCCGCAAAGGTCCGTGCCCGAAGGCTTTACGCCTTACGGCGATGAAAAGCTGCTGGAGGAGACGCTTTTGCTGACCGACTGGTATATGCCGGCCATGCTGGGCGCGCCCACGCCCGAGGAGGTTCGCGAGGAATTCCGGCAAGCTTGGCTTTCCGTCTTTCCACTCGTTCACGCCCAGCCCCAGGTTTTGGTTCTCAAGGACTACCACGCGGATAACCTGATGTGGCTGCCGGAGAACGATAGCTTGAAAGCGTGCGGCCTTCTCGATTTTCAGGACGCCGTTTCGGGTCCTGGGGTCTACGATTTGATGTCGCTGCTGGAGGATGCGCGCCGGGATATCGACCCAAAGCTGGCGAAGGACATGCAGACCCATTACCGCCTCGCGTTTCCCGGCATGGATTGGGACGCCTTCATGGCCGCCTACGCCATCGTGGCGGCGCAGCGCCACGCCAAGGTAATCGGCATTTTCACCCGTCTTTGCGTACGCGATTCCAAGCCCGGTTATCTTGTCCATATCCCGAGAGTGTGGCGCCTGCTGGAGCAGGCGGCGGCGCACCCGGCCTTGGCCCAAGTCGCTGACTGGCTGGAGCGGCGAATCCCCAAGGACAAGAGAAATATTCCACAATGTCCATAAAACAAGGACCGAAACGAGCTATGATTCTGGCCGCCGGGCTGGGCTTGCGCATGCGCCCCATCACTAAGACCCTTCCCAAGCCTCTGATCAAGGTGGCCGGAAAGCCGCTCATCGGCTGGGCCATCGACAGGCTCGAGGAGGCCGGGGTGGAGCAAGTGGTGGTCAATCTTCATCACCTGGGCCATTTGGTCAGGCAACATCTGGACAAGCGCCCGGCCCCGGAAATTCTGTTTTCTCCCGAGAAAGACCGCCTGGAAACCGGCGGCGGCGTCGTTAAGGCTCTGCCCATGCTGGGCGGCGCGCCATTCTATGTGATCAACGCCGACGCCCTGTGGCTGAACGGCGCCCAGGGCGCGCTCGCCCGCATGGCCCAAGCCTGGGACGGTCGGCGCATGGACGGGCTGCTGCTGCTTCATTTCACCGTCGACGCCTATGGCTACCGCGGCCTTGGCGATTTCCTTCTGGACCAAACGGGCGGCCTCGTCCGCCGCCCCGAATCGGAGATTTCGCCCTACCTGTTCACCGGCGTGCAAATTCTCCATCCCCGCCTGTTCAAGGGGGTTCCCGAAGGCCCCTTCTCTCTCAACGCTGTTTATGACAAAGCCTTGGAAAAGGGGCGCCTGCACGGAGTCCTTCACGACGGAGAATGGTTTCACATCGGAACGCCCGAGGGCTTGGCCGAGGCCGAAGTCTTCATGGGAACCCGCTACGCCGGGATCCGGCGCAGATGAGTGTTTTCACGATCCCCGCCGGCGTTCCATTCGTTGACGCCTTGGCGGCGGGCGTTGTTTCCAAGTTCGCGCCCGAACCCGGGGACCTGGCCAACATTCAAATCCTGCTGCCCACCCGGCGCGCCTGCCGCGCCCTCGCTGAAGCGTTCCTGAGGCTTGGCGGGGGGAAGCCCGTGCTGCTCCCCCGGATGACGCCGCTGGGCGACGTCGACGAGGACGAACTGGCGTTGAGCGGCTTGGATGCCCCCCTTGACATCCCCCTTGACATCCCCCTGGCCATATCGGGCCTGCGCCGGCAGTTGATGCTGACCCGGCTGGTCCTCGCTTTTTCCGGCGGCGGCGCGACCCCCGATCAGGCGAGCCGTCTGGCCACCGAGCTGGCGCGGCTGCTTGACCAAATTCATACGGAAAGGCTGTCTTTTGAAGGGCTGGAGAAACTCGTCCCCGATAAATTCTCGGACCATTGGCGCGTCACCTTGAAATTTCTGGATATCCTCACCAAGCAATGGCCGAAGGCCCTTGCCGAGGAAGGTTGCATTGACCCGGCGGAGCGCCGCAACCGGCTGCTGGAGGCTCAGACCAAAGCTTGGCTGGAAACCCCGCCTTCCCATCCCGTCATCGCCGCCGGCTCCACCGGCTCCATCCCGGCCACCGCCGGCCTGCTCCAGACGGTGGCGCGCTTGCCCAGGGGGGCGCTGGTGTTGCCCGGCCTCGACCTTGAAATGGACGATGAATCGTGGGCGGTCCTGGAGCCGTCCCATCCCCAATTCGGCATGGCGCGCCTGCTGAAGCATATGGACGTTGAGCGGACCGCCGTCGGCGGCTGGCCCATATCCGCCAATGCGAAAAACAACCCGGAACGGGTGCGCATGTTAAGTTTGGCGCTTAAACCCGCCAAAACGGCGGGAGATTCCGCCGACGCCGAAATCAAGCCCGGAGGCGTCAGCGGAATGATCCGCATCGACTGCCCGACGCCCAGCGAAGAAGCCGGGGTCATCGCCCTGGTCATGCGCGAAACCCTGGAGACGCCCGGGCGCACGTGCGCTCTGGTGACGCCCGACCGCTCCCTGGCGCGCCGCGTCGCCGTAGAGCTGCGCCGGTGGGACATCGGCATCGACGATTCAGCCGGACGGCCGTTGGCCGAGACGCCAACCGGCGCTTTCCTGAGGCTGACCGCCCAGTTGGCCACCGAAATGAGCCCGATTACGCTGCTTTCCGTGCTTAAGCACCCCCTTGCCGCCGGAGGATGGAAGTCAACGGATTTCCGCGCCTGGGCGCGGCGGCTTGAGACACTTCTGCTTCGCGGACCCAGGCCGGATTCCGGAATAGCCGGTCTTCGCGCCGCCTTAGCCGCACGGCGCAAAGAGGCATTGCAACGGGGCCATGACAAAACCGTAGAGGCCCTGGAGGCGCTAAGACCCGGTTTGGACATCCTTGATGAAGCCTTCAAACCCTTCATGAACCTGGACGCCGTCCTTCCCGGCGACTTTTTAAGGGCGCACATCGCTTTCGCCGAAACCCTGGCGGCCACCGATGCGGCCGCCGGCGCAGAAAGATTATGGGGCGGCGAGGACGGCGAGGCGGCGGCTCTTTTCATCGCCGAATTGGGCGAAAATATCGACATTCTTGAAGATCCCATGGAGGGGCGGCGCTATCCGGCCTTGTTCGATTCGCTGATGGCCGGGCGGGTGGTCCGGCCGGCTTACGGCCGCCACGCACGGCTTCATATCTGGGGCAATCTGGAGGCAAGGCTGCAACACGCCGACGTCGCACTGGTTTCGTTCGGGAAAAGCGGCCGCACCTGGT